>ERZ795030.2273-NODE-2273-length-23352-cov-5.044727_pt1 | contig 23352 bp, 16 predicted proteins | sample MGYA00375122_ERZ795030 | MGnify/ENA primary metagenome ERZ795030 (study PRJEB30165, sample SAMN05720146) | activated sludge metagenome | isolation source: anaerobic digester from wastewater treatment plant | place: Japan | collected 2015-04-20 ... | reverse complement strand
CTTGCACATGACCGTGGGCAGGAGAGGCTGTGATCTCAAAGGTTTGATCAATTGGTTGCAACACATCGCCACGCAAGGTGGCCCGAATCATCTGCACTTGTGCGGCAGACAAAGCCGACAAGTTGGCCAGGGTGCGCTTGCAAACCTTGGAGCCTTCACGGTAGGACTCGCGCAGCAAAACGGTGGGGGCGGAGCCACGATTTGGGACGATATTTATGTGCATGTCTACATTGTAAAACATAATAACAATAATAATAAAATTAATGCATGTCTACATACTTGCACTCAAAAACGACACTAACGTGTTGATTTCAATAGGAATCCAACCAAATCCGGATGGAACTTCACCCTAAGCCATCGATGTCGTTGTTGTCTCGCCTGGCCATTGCGTCTGCAATGGCTGCGGCCAAGGTGTCCATTGGCTGGCAAATCCGGCGCACACTGGCCTCGGCGGGGGCGACTCTGGCTATTCGATCCATCAGTCCGGCAGGCACCTGGTCACGAATGATTCAGCAATGGAATCAGCCCGGTTTTGGTTTGCTTACCTGGCCTTTATCGCCAGCACCGACTGCAGCATCTCGCAGTACAGGGGCTTGGTGAGGCAACCCAGCAGTTGAATGCCGCCAGCCAGCGCCAGCTCTTTGGCCACCACCAGCATTTCGACATTGCCACCACTGATCAGGATCACCTGGCCCGGATAGCGCTGACGGGCAAGTTCGGCCATGAACTCAATGCCGTCCATGTCGGGCATGAACAGATCACAAATCAACACGTCAGGCGTGTTCGCCAGTTCGGCTAACGTGCGCAAGCCAGCCTGGCCGTTGCCAGCACAATGAACCTCGGTAACCCCGAGGTCGCCGAGCATCGCGCACACGATGTCGCAGCTAATATCATCGTCATCAACCACCAGCACGGAACCGATCTGGCCCTTGCGCGTCGCGTTATTCATTTCAAGCCTTTCACACTTTTGCCATTCAAATCCGATTGTTGTTGTTCCGCCCCACGCCTGTCTATCCCCCAAAGGGGAAAGCTCCTTTCGACTATGGACTTTGGATTTGGCATCATCCATCGTCTGCGTGGCAATGAGCTAGATGCCACGAAAACAAATTCACCCCGGGCTGTGAGTCTGATCAACAAGGTGCAGTGTGACACCGATCTTTTCAGCCGCACCCGCCAGTGCGTCAGGCAATGCTGCGGCCAGCTTCAAACACAGCGCTGGCTGGTCAGCGCGTCCGGTGGTTTCTATTTCTTCACACAGTTCGCCCAACGCCAGCGCGCCAACGGTGCGTGCGGATGATTTGAGCTTGTGTGCAATATCAGCGATTTGCCGGGTGTCGTGTGCCAGCGCAGCGATGCCAATCTGTTTCACCTGCTGCTGGGCGTTTTGCAAGAACTTTCGCAGCAAAGACTGATGCATGTCCGGGTTGTCACCAATCATTTTGCTCAGCGTGTCAGCGTCCCAGACCGGGCAGGCCGGGTTTGGCAATGGCTCACCGACGGGGCTGCTGCGCCGGTCTGCTGTCGGCAACGCCGGGCGGGTCTCTGGTTGACCGGCCTGCGGCAGCCATTTGGCCAGCATCGCTGCGAGTTCCTGCAGGCGCAGCGGCTTGGACAAATAGTCGTCCATACCGCTGTTGAGGCAGCGCTGTACTTCACCCTGCATGACATTGGCGGTGACCGCAATGATGGGCAGATGTTGGCCCGGACCTTCGGCCGCGCGAATGGCGCCAGCCAAGGCAAAGCCGTCCATCTGCGGCATGTGGCAGTCGGTCAGCAACAAGGCAAACTGGCCAGACCGCCATTTTTCCAGCGCCACCCGTCCATCTTCAGCCACTTCAGCGCTACAGCCCAGCAGTTTTAGCTGTTGATAGAGCACGTCGCGGTTGGTTTCGTTGTCCTCGGCTAGCAAAATCAGTGGCCCGGTGCCAGCAACTGCTGGTGCAGTACCGGGGGTCTTGGTGAGTCTGGGGAGCGCACGCCGATCAGACATCAGCTCATGCACCAGAGCGGCGGGCGCTTCTTGCAGCGGCAGCGTCAGGGTGAAGTCCGAGCCTTGCCCAAGTTTGCTGCTGACACTGATCTGCCCGCCCATCAGGCTGGCCAGGCGCTGGCTGATCGACAGGCCAAGTCCGGTGCCGCCAAACTGGCGCGAGGTGCTGGCATCGGCTTGGGTCAATGGCTGGAACAAACGCGCTACCAACTCGTCACTCATGCCAATGCCGTTGTCAGTCAGGCGCAGTTGCAGGCGCGGTTGTCCATCGGGCTGGGTCGATACTGTCACCCGCAATTGCACCCGGCCGGGCTTGTCAGGCGTGCTGCGGGTGAACTTGATGGCATTGCCGATCAAGTTGAGCAGCATCTGGCGCAAGCGGGTCGGGTCAGAAAAAATCCAGTCGGGCAGTTCTGGCGCGACCCAAACCGACAGATCAAGCGACTTGGCCTGTGCCGTGCTGCGCAGCAATTGGTGCACTTCATGCGCCACGTCACGCAGGTTCACCGGAATGTGTTCAACGGCAAGCTTGCCAGACTCGATCTTGGAGTAGTCCAGAATGTCGTTGAGGATATGCAACAGCGCCAGCGAAGAATGGTAAATGGTGCTCAGCATGCGCTGTTGATCGGCGGTGAGCCCGGTTTGCTGCAAGATATCGACCATGCCGACCACCCCGTTCATCGGGGTGCGAATCTCGTGGCTCATGTTGGCCAGAAATTCCGACTTGGCCCGGCTGGCGGTAGTGGCAGCAGCTTCGGCACGCTTGAGGTCGGTGATGTCGTCAAACGACCAGACCCGGCCAATCACCTCGTCACCAATCTTTTGCGGGCGTGAAATCTGCCTGAAACTTCGCCCATCGGCCAGTTCGAGGATTTCGTTGCTGGCCACCTGCGGCTGGTCGTAAATGGCATTGACCCTGGCAATGAACTGTTCGGGCTGCCCCATCTGGGCGGCTGCAAAGGCTCGCAGATGCCGCTTGTCGGGCGCATTGAGCAACTCGGGCGGCATGCGCCACAGCTCGGCAAAACGCTGGTTCCAAAGCGTGACCTGGCCCCCGCTGTCCACCGCCAGAACACCATGGGCGGCAGATTCAATGGTGGCATTGAGCAGCGATACCGACCATTGCAGGGCCTGCTGGTCGGCCTTGCTCTGGCTGATGTTGCGCACCAGTGCAATCAGCGTCACGGCACCGCTGCTGGCATCTTTGAGCAGCGAGCTTTTGGCGCTGCACCACAGGTAGCTGCCGTCCTTGCAAAGTGCCTGGTACTCAACGCCATTTTGTTGCGAGCCTGACGCAAACACCTGCCCGATGTTGGCCAGGCAGCCAGCCTGATGATCCGGGTGCACAAAGCGCTCGAACGGCTGATTGAGCACTTCGTTCACCGCATGGCCGAATTCGACCGTCCATTGCGGCGACACATAGTCAATGATGCCCGCTGGCGTCAGTGTCAACAGCACATCGCTGAGGTTTTCAATCAGCGACAGGTAGCGCTGGCGGCTGGTACGTAGCGCAACTTCGATCTGCTTGCGCACCGTGATGTCACCGGCGGTACCCTCAAAGCCGACGACCTTGCCGGATTCATCTCGCAGTGCTGTGCCATTGGTGTTGAACCAGTGCCAACTGCCGTCCTGGTGCTGCGTGCGGTGCTCCAGACCTTGTAGCGATGCCCCGGTGGCCATCACCCGCTGTATCGCTGCCCGACTGTCCGCCAGATCATCCGGATGGATGATGTCGGCAAACGGCTTGCCCAGGATTTTTTCGACCGAATGCCCCATCAGCAGCGTCCAGCTTGGCGAGACAAAGGTCAACAAACAACTGGTATTGATGGTGTAGATGATGTCGTGGCTGTTATCAATCAACCTCCGATACCTGGCCTCGCTGGCCTGAAAAGCACCCACAGCCTGCTGCAGACTGGCGGTTTTGGCCAGTACCATCTGCTCAAGCTTGTCGCGGTAGTTTTGCAGCTCATACTCGCTGGCCTTGCGCTCGGTAATGTCCGAGACGATGCCGACCAGATACGGCAGCCCGGCTCGCCAGACGATGCTGCTTCTGACGTAGGCATTGCGCAGGCTGCCGTCCTTGTGCCGGTGCAAGGTCTCAAAACTTGATGTTTTGGCAGCCACCATGCCAGCCACACCGGTCCGCGTGGCTTCGGCATCGAGTTCGCCCTGGACATCGGCCAGCGTCAAGCGGGCAAACTCCTCGCGGCTGTAACCCAGGTCCCGGCAGGCTGCGTCATTGAATTCGACATAAGCCAGCGTGCTGGTATCGATCATCACCATGCCATCAACGGCCTGCGTCACGATGCTGCGGTAAATCTCTTCGCGCCCGGCCAGTTCAGCCTGGGCCTTTTCGAGCTTTTTGGTCAGCGCATTGGCACTGTCAAGTGCCAGGCGGGCGGCGAACTCGCTGTCGCGCAGGTCCATCTCGGCGAGTTTGCGCTCGGTGATGTCCTGGATGGTTCCGCGCAGCAGCAGCGGCTTGCCACTGGCATCAAAAGTCAGTTCACCTAGCGCTGAGACCCAGCGCGTTTTTCCGTCTGCCGGGCGGATGATTTTGTAGTCTTCTTTGAACTTGCCTTTGGCAGCCACTACCCGGTGGTAATAGCCGAGCAGTTCAGCCTGGCTTTCCGGCGCCACCAGGCGGCTCCAGTTGTCAACGGTCTTGGCAAAGGACGCGTCAATGCCAAAGATGTTGTCCAGCACAGGCGAGCCTTGCCAGAGGCCGGTCTGAACGTCAGTGACATAGGTGCCGATCTGCCCAATGCGCTGGGCTTCGTTCATTGCCCAGGCATTCTGGAGCAGCATTTCGGCGCTGGCAGCTCGCTCTGCTTCGCGCCCCTGCGCCGCAGCCAGTGCAACCATTTTCTGCGCCAGGTCGTCTCGGCGCTGCCGCGCCCGGCCGATCAATGCTGCAACGAAGCCCAGCAGGGCCGAGAGCAACAGGCCAGCCAGCAGCAACTGTTGCGGCCCTTGTGCGACGGCCTGGGAGCCAAAGCCTGGTAGCGCGCGAAAGACCAGCGTCCAGGTGCGGCCGCCAAACACCAGTGGCCGAACACTCTCGAAGCCCGCCGCCACCGGCAACTCAAATGTGGGTGTGGCATCCGAATCAAACAGCAGCGTATCAAGGCTCTGGCTGTTGCCGTCAAAGACTTCGAGACCGATGTTCTCGAAGTTCTGCGGCAATGCGTGCTTTAACAGGTCAGCCGCCCGAAATGGCACATTGACCCAGCCCAGCAGGTGCGTCTGACGCAAGGCGGGTGTGTCTGGCGCTGTGCCGCGGCGGTAAAGCGGCTGGTAAATGACGAAACCTGGCACACCTTTGCCCTCATCCTGCTTCAGGGTGAGCTTGCCCGAGAGCGTCAGTGCGCCGCTGTCGCGGGCCCGCTGCATGGCAGCACGGGCTGGCAAAACGCTGAAAGTGTCAAAGCCGGGCACTCTGCGGTTGTCACCGCTAAACGGTTCAATGAAGACCACCGGCGCGTAAGCCTCGCGCGGCTCGGCTGGGTGGATCTGGTAGTCGGCCTGACCATCACGACGTACCCCGGCGAGGTGCTGATCGAGCTTGCCAGCCGGGACATTCTCAACATAGGTCACAGCAGCAAAGTTGTGAACCCCCTGGTCCAGACTGAGGGACTCAAAAAAAGTGCGAAAGTCTTGTCGCGTCACCTCGGAAGAGGCATTGAAAAGGCCTGTAAAACTCTTCAGCACCGAAGCATTTGCCGCCAGTTCGGTTTCAATGCTGCGCTGGGCACTGGCCACCTCTCGCAGGAAATCCGCGCGCAGCTCATTTTCTGAGTTCTGGCTGGCCTGCTGCCACAACAGCCCCGTTGCGGCCATTGAAACCAGCCACACCAGCAGTGCCAGACGGACCGGCCCGAAGCCGGACAGGTGCCAGCGCATGGGCTAGCTGGCGGCCAATTGGCGACGCTGCCAGGCCCGCATCAGGGACTTGCTCATGATGCTCGACGATACCGGTTTGATGCAATAGCCGTCCACCCGTTGATCCATTGATTTGGTGAAATCAGCCGGCAGAATCGACCCGGTCACCATGATCACCACGATCTTTGGCAAAAGCTGACGCAGTTGATCGAGCAGTGCCCAGCCGTCTAAACCTGGCATGTAGATGTCAAGCAACACAAAATCGGGGCGGTACTGTTGCGCCAGCCGGTAGGCAAGGGCTGCGTCCTGGGCGGTGTGGATACGGTTGACGCCCAGGCAGATCAGGACGTTGGTCATGATTTCAAGTGAAAAGTCGTCGTCGTCAACGATCAGGTAGCTGAAATCCTTGATGTCTTGTTCCGTCATACTTTTCTTTCTTGGCTGACTATAAAAACAATAGCTGCTGATGCAAGTCGGTCAAGCGCTGGATCCTGATTTTGCTTAAGTCGAATGCCTTGATCTGCACAATGATCAGAGCAAATTTGTTATTTCGCTAAGTCGTTGATTTACCGTCATTCCCGCGCAGGCGGGAATCTAGTGCGGTCTGGATTCCCGCCTGCGCGGGAATGACGAAGATGCCAAAAGAACAAATTTACCCTGACACAATGATAGGTTAATTTGCTTCCAGTTGAAGCTTGTCGCCATCAAAGGTCGGTGGCGTGACGCGGCCATGGGGTCTGCCGTGGTTGGGCACGGCAATGCGCTGGCAAGCGTTGCTAACATGATTTTGTAATAAGAAAATGAGAATTAAGTCGTTCCTGGTTTGATCGCAAAGCCCCAAAATCCGCTTTATTGCACTGACGCAATGGTTTTCGAGGATATCAACTATGAACGCAAGACAACGCTTTACCCGCCGCATTTTCAACATCGCCACATCTGCCTTGCTGACCGGTGCTGCTCTGGGCGCCAGCGCCCAGTCGCCGGTGACCCTGCTCAACGTCTCCTACGACCCCACCCGTGAACTCTATTCGGAGTTCAACGCGGCCTTTGCCAAGCACTGGAAAGCCAAGACCGGGCAAGACGTGATCATCAAACAAAGCCATGGCGGCTCTGGCAAGCAGGCCCGCTCGATCATCGACGGCCTTGACGCCGATGTCGCCACCTTGGCGCTGGCCGGTGACACCGATGCCCTGCATGACAACGGTGGCTGGATTCCCAAAGACTGGCAAAAGCGCCTGCCGCATAACTCGTCGCCCTACACCTCGACGATTGTGCTGGTGGTGCGCCAGGGCAATCCCAAGGGCATCAAGGACTGGGATGACCTGATCAAACCCGGCATCAGCGTGATCACCCCCAACCCCAAGACCTCTGGCGGTGCCCGCTGGAACTACCTGGCAGCCTGGGAATTCGCCAAACGCAAGTTCGGTGGCCAGGCACAAGCCAAAGACTTCATCGCCAAGCTTTACGCCAATGTTCCGGTGCTCGATACCGGCGCGCGCGGCTCCTCGATCACCTTTGCCCAGCGTAACCAGGGCGATGTCTTCATCAGTTGGGAGAACGAAGCCTATCTGCTGGAAAAAGAGTTTGGCAGCAAGGTCGATGTGGTTTACCCCTCGCTGAGCATCCTGGCCGAGCCAGCCGTGACGGTGGTGGACAAAAACGTTGACAAGAAGGGCACCCGTGCCGTCGCCGAGGAATATCTGAAATATTTGTACACCGAAGAGGGACAAGACTTGGCGGGCAAGCATTTCTACCGTCCTGCCGTCTCGGAAAAGGCCAAGGCCAAGTACGGCAAGCAGTATCCCAAGCTCAACCTGTTCACCATCGAGGATGCCTTTGGTGGCTGGAGCAAGGCGGCCAAGGATCACTTTGCAGATGGCGCTTCGTTTGATCAGATCTACACAAAGAAATAGGCGAATCATCACGCTCGCCTTCGCTGTCACACACCCAGATTCAGGGCAAACAAAAATGAGCGTTTTGGTGAATGCAGGTAGCCTGGAGGCGCATTCCCGCTGCGCTGCCTTGATGGAGGCCGTGGCACAACGCCTGCGGTTTCGTGTTGTCTTGGTTCACAGACTTGCACATTCGTGACCGGTCGCCGCAAGCGTTGGGCGCTGGCCATGATGGTGCTGGTGATCTTCCGGTTTTGCGTTGACGAGATCGCCAAGCTGTTTCTGATTGCCGCCGCCCCACCGCCGCATAGGTGGCGTGGAGCCGGGCTGATGCACAGAGTCGCCAGCGCTTTAGCCGTCAGGCGTTGCTGCGGGCACTGATTTGCACCAGTTTGGCATGCGCCCGGCGCAGCGCGGACCGGGGCCGCAGCCAGATTCGGTGCGCAATCTGCAGGCAGCAGGGATAATTTTGCATTTTGTTCAGGAGCGCCACATGGCCTTGACCAACACAGCCTTTGGCGACCCCCGCGTCTTGCTGCGCCAGATGTTTGACGCAGCCGTGGCCGCCGCCCAACCGGCACGGTGTCTGGGCGCGCACCTGCCTGCCCCACCCAAGGGCCGCACCATCGTGATTGGCGCTGGCAAGGCCTCAGCCGCGATGGCGCGGGCTTTTGAAGACCTGTGGACAGCGCGGGACAGCAGCCCGCTTGAAGGCCTGGTCGTCACCCGTTACGGCTACCAGGTGGCGTGCCAGCACATCGAGATCGTGCAGGCAGCGCACCCCGTGCCTGACGCGGCAAGCCAACTGGCGGCGCGGCGCATCCGTGAGCGGGTCAGCAGCCTGAGCGCTGACGACCTGGTGGTGGCGCTTGTCTCAGGCGGCGGGTCGTCTTTGCTGGTGGAGCCAAGTGAGGGCCTCACTTTGGCAGATAAACAGGCTGTGAACGCCGCGCTGCTTGCGTCCGGTGCCACCATTTCAGAGATGAATTGCGTGCGTCGGCACTTGTCTGGCATCAAGGGTGGGCACTTGGCTGCGGCCTGTCACCCGGCCAGACTGCTCACGCTGCTCATCTCGGACGTGCCGGGCGACTCGCCGATGGACATCGCGTCAGGCCCCACGGTGGGTGATTCGACCACCTGTGCGGATGCGCTGGCCGTTGCGGATCGTTACCAAATCAAAATGACACCAGCCATGTGTGCGCGTTTGATCAGCGGTGCTGGCGAAACCGTCAAGCCCGACGATGTTCGCCTGCAGCACATCAGCACACGCATGGTCACCGCGCCGCAGATGGCACTCGAAGCTGCCGCCGGGGTAGCCAGAGCAGCGGGCTACACCCCGCACATTTTGGGTGACAGCCTGGAGGGTGAGTCGCGCGAGGTCGCCAGGGTGCTGGGCGGCCTGGCGCGGCAGGTGGTGCGCCACGGCCAGCCGTTTCAGCGGCCTTGTGTGCTGCTCTCAGGCGGTGAGACCACGGTCACGATCAAAGGCAAAGGCCGTGGTGGTCGCAACGTGGAATTCCTGCTGTCGCTGGCATTGACCCTTGCAGGCACGCCGGGGGTTTATGGCCTGGCGGGCGATACCGACGGTGTCGATGGCAGCGAGGAAATAGCCGGCGCACTGCTCACACCAGACACCCTTGAGCGCGCCTGGGCGCGAGGCATGAACCCGCGCAGCTTTCTTGACAACAATGATGCGCACACATTTTTTCAGCGACTTGGCGATTCGGTCATTACCGGCCCAACGCTGACCAATGTGAATGACTTTCGCGCGATCATGATAGTTTGAGCCCAAGCGACTGAATGCCGATGGCTCAAACAAAATGCGTGGCACGGATTGTGCTAAACCGACAGCCTGTCCGTCGGCGCGACGAGCCAGGATCGGGCCCCAAGCCGATTGCCCGACCTGCATTCATGGCATCGATACGCGTCGCGTTGGCGACAAGGGTCTTGGGGCCATCCGGCCGATACAGCCGCCCAACTCGATTTCTGAATCATTCATGTCGCTGTTAACTTGACTTGTCTGGCGTTTGTAATGTCTGCGCCAGGGTGCCTGAACACGAATGATCTGGAAATGGCTTTGCAGCATTGACAGCGAGAATCGACCCCAGAGAGGCCAGTTTGTGCCAGATTTGCCGACCCATCTCCGAGTTGCCGGGCAGAAAGCCGGTGAAAATCGGCCGCTGCGGTCGGTTCGCAGCATGCTCTCTCAGTCTGCCAGGCGCCCAGATGGGGTCAAATCAGTGAGACGTTGGCTAGACAGAATGGCGCAACGCCCCAGCATTCACGTCAGACCACATCCAAAGCGGGTTGGCAAGGCTTGTTGGGCTCAAGTCACGGCATTAGGTTGGCCATCTGCTGGAGTGGTTATGCAAGCTGAGTAAGATGCTGTCCACATTGGCTTCGCCGTGCTGTAGAAGTGAGCGTATCCGGGGCCGGTCAAATGGTTTTCCGTATTTTTAGAACTTACACATATTATTATCGTTGAAAGAGCCTCATAAATATTTTAAATACATCGATGTTAGATCAGGTACGTTTGACTTTGGTTAATACGTGCTGTTAATTAGTTATTTGATTATTTCATATCATTCGAAGCATATTTATGCTCATGCGTAAGTGCTAATATAATCATATTAATACCTTAGCTCTTCTTTGAGGTTGTTTTGTTATGCTCATTGGTATAATATGTTTTTTCTATTTTCTTGGTTTGTTTTTTGCTCCCTTTCCATGTTGGCCAACTGTTTTCAAGCTCTGGCGAACTCTATTGTTTGATAGGGCAGATGCGACTTCGAAGATCAGGCAGTTCACATTTTTGATTTTGGTTATCGTCCGCGCACCATTTTGGACTTTTTTTTGGTACATTGACGAATTACTTTTTCCAGAATATCGCGATCAACTGATCGATCCTGTTTTCATCATTGGCCAGCCAAGGTGTGGCACAACCCTGCTGCATAGAACCTTGGCGCAAGACAATCGAACATTTTTCGCAGTTCGTCATATCGAGTGGCGCTATCCATTCATCAGCGTTCAAAAAACAATTAATTTGTTGGGCTTGAATAAGTGGCTGGAGAAAGTTGACTACTGGCCAAAATCCCAAGCAGGACAAATGGCATCAAAGATGCACAAAAACAGGCTATCTGACTGGGAGGAGGACGGTATTTTTTTTGAAGAAAACTTTCTCCATCATTTCTTCATCTATCTGCGCTTTCCCTATCCAGACCTATTGCCGCACCTCGATGCCTATGCAACCCTGCGTCTTGAAGATCAGAAGCGAATGCTTGAAATGCACCATAAAGTACTGAAGAAAGTGAGCTTTCTCCGGGGCGCTCAAGGCCGCTTCTATCTTTCCAAGGAAGTTACCAGCCACAACAAGCTGCCAGCACTTGCAGCGCGCTACCCAAGCGCACGATTCATTGTTGTAACACGAGAGTCGAGCAAATTCATGTCTTCGTTAATGCCATTGGTCCGGATGTCCACTTGGTCGAAGACTGGAGTCGACCCACTCACGCTGCCGAACTGGGAAGACAGTATGTTGACCAGAATGCGCAGCGATAGCCTTAACCTGGTTGAGATTTGCGAAAAAGTCATTCCTTTAGAGCGTCAAACCAGAGTTTCGGCAAGTGACGTGATGGTCAATGTGGTAGATTCTATTTCGATAATTTACCGCGAGCTAGGTCTGGTTGCGAGCAGAGAATTTGTCAACTATCTAACTGAACTCGAGGTCAATCAAGAGGATCGGGAGCGTGGCTATGAATATTTATCGCTTTCTCCCAAAGGGTTCGAGCAATATGATGATTTCGCCAAAACCAATGCGCAACAATTTCGAAAAAAGATACACGAAATAAAAGGTCATCGCTTGTGAAAATTGGTCAGACAAATTGGCAAGCTTAACATTTTGATGAATTATTCGAATCGATTTAATCGGGTCATCGTCATGATCAATTGAACATGCCAGGCTTCCTTGGAGGTAGGGCATTCAAGATACAAGTTGTAATAACAATCGCCTTGAATTTTTGATAATAATATTTGCAATGCGAAATGCATGCAAGCTGTGGAAAAAAATACCTGCGTTGAAGCTATTGCCAGAGGATCATGTTGTTTTTGGCAGATCATAATCGCGACAGGTGAAAATTGCCGCAAGCGAGAGGGACACTGAAAGTGGGTTCTTCTTGATGACGGATCAACCCGATGGCGCGTACTTCAGCACTGCATCCGGCCCAATCCAATACCGCGAACTCAAGCCTTGAACGCGAAATCAGGATGTGGCTTGAGATGATCTTTCGGTTCCGGCGCTTTTTTGCCTGGCCAAAGTTGCACGGAATTGGCCCCCAGTGGCTCAAAAGCCTTGCCCAGCAGAGCTGCCACACCGTCCAAAGTCGGCGCTGTGCGCGGCACAGCTTCATGCAGTGGGTCTGGGCAGGCCAATCCGTCAATGTCATTTCCATATCAACCCGACATATTGCTGCTTTGCCCTGCCGCGGCTGCAGCACTGTCTGCGATTTCGCGCCTGATGCCGCATTGATCTGGATGCCGAACAAGAGGTTGGGGACGCAAAAATCAAACAGCGTGATCAAGCTGACGACTGCGATGCGTTCTTGCGCTTGGCCAACGCGATCTCCCTGGTCCAGGTGATTCTCCGCCGACCCGAGCGCTGGCGAGGTCTGAAATGCTATTGTTGTTGTAGCTGCTTAGGCAATAAGGACAAGCGCTGGAGGCCAATAACACTGCTAAACAGAAATTGCATTGGCAGCGTTTGCCAACCTGGTTCGGTGACCCTGTACGCTTTCCGACAAAACCGCACGTGATGTAGCAAAAAGCCTGCCATCCAAAGCGCCCGACACGGGTTTATGTCGTGTTTGCTGCTTGCCGGGTGTGTTTTGGGCCTGGTACGGTCATTGCAGATAGGCATCTGACAGAACCTGATTTTTCAATTGCCACATCAACCACCCTTAAGGACTCTTCATGACCGCCACCCTAGCACTCAATGCCATTGACGACACCGCGCTTGCCCGCCTTGAAGCCGAGGGTCGGCTGCTCAACCCCTTGCACAAGGCGTTAACCGGCAAGCCCGGTCGCGTCGGATTTCGTGGTGAGCTGGCACTGCGTTTTGCGCCAAAGCTGGCCGACGAAGCCCGCCCACCCGAATTGTTCAGCGCCCAGGCGATGGCGATTGCCAACGTCGGCGAGCAGCACATCCCCTTCTTTGCGGGCTACCTGTTGAGTTTTGCCTACCTGAAAGATGTCGCCGAGGTGTTGGGCGATGCGCTAAGTGCCAGTGGAAAGTACTTTTTGTTTTGCAACAACATTGATCTGTCGAAAAAATACCAGGTTGCCTACCAAGGGGTGACGTTCTATGTGTTGCCGATTGATGAATCGACCGTCTATAACGAACTGCTGGAACTGCTCTACCTGGAAAAGAACGACTTGAAGAAGAAAGACACAGCCGGCAAACTCGACGCGGTCGCCGATGCAGCACTCAAATTCAAAGGGAGCTTTGATGCCATCAGCTATGAAGAAGGATTGAAGCTGATGGGTCCGGTGCGCAACCCCAACGAAAACCGCCCGGTTTGAGTGGGCGAGGATGACGCACTTGACCAGCCCAGCCGCTGGTACGGTACAAACCTGGTGGGGTTGCCAACGCAATTGCTGGCCAGCACTGCGTTCAACAGCCATCCTCTGCCACTGACGATTGCCGGCACCTGTGAAACGCATCCTGGCCTGTTCACCCTGCTGGAAAGCAGCCAGACTCTGACCGAGGCGCAAGACATGTTTGTCCACTATCTGAGCATTGCCTTTGGGCTGCGCAAACCCGAACCGCATGAGCTAAGCAGCATGGGCAAGTCCGAGCAGCGGCGCTGGCGCAGCAGTTGGCGCAAGTTGCTGCAAGGCTGGGGCATGGACTCGAATGGTGCCGCAGGAGCAGTGCTCAAAGGCTGGGTAGAGAGCCGTTTTGGTTTGCTGCCGAGCTTTCACAAGGCACCGCTGGCCCGGTTTCCGTCACCCGCCTGGATCACTTACCTGCAGGAAAAAGCGTCTAGTCGGCTCAACAACAACAATATTTACCAGCAGCTTGACCTTCTGTTTGAGTTTTGCCAATGGTCGCTGCGTCGCATTCGCACCCAATCCCACTGCGCGCCAGCCCAGCACCTGCGCCTGTGGCGCGGCAGCAATCAGTGCGAAGAGCAGGTCGTTGCCGGCCGGCTGCAAAACCGGCGCTGCACGGTACGTCTGAACAACATTGTGTCATTGAGCCTGTCGCCGGAAGATGCCTCGTGCTTTGGCGACTGGGTGTTTGAAGTGCAGATGCCGGTCAGCAAGGTGCTGGTGTTTCCTGAGCTTTTGCCAGGCCAGGTGCTGCAGGGCGAGCAGGAGGTGCTGGCGCTGGGTGGCAATTTTGAAGTGATGGCGCGTTATGCCTGATTTACTTGACAGGGCATTGGGGGCTTACCTGGGGTTTGCCATTGGCGATGCGCTCGGGGCTACCGTCGAATTCATGTTGCCGCGCGAGATCGCTTACCAATATGGAGTCCACCGAGACATCATTGGTGGTGGCTGGCTCAAACTGGCCTGCGGTCAGGTCACCGACGACACCACCATGAGCCTGGCGCTGGGCGAGGCCCTATTGATCGGCGGCAGCCAGGCTTTGAGGCATCATGCCGATGGCGACGACACGCTGGTTCGCGCCATTGGCGATGCCTATGTGCGCTGGTTCAAGGCCCGGCCGGTGGACTGCGGCAACACCTGCCGTCGCGGCATCGTGCGCTACATGCGTGAAGGTTCGCTGCAAGGCAGCTTGAACCCTGGTGACGGCGGCAATGGCGCGCTGATGCGCAACCTTCCTGCGGCGCTGGCCACCCTGGGTGACGAGGCGGCATTTGAGCGTGTGTCGATGGCGCAGGCGCGGCTGACGCACCATCACCCGCTGTCGGATGCGGCCACACTGGGCCTGGGCCGACTGCTGCATTTGCTGCTGGCAGGATCAGACCACAGCGCCTGCCAGCTTTGGGCAGCGCAGTGGACCACTGACAATCCGGCTTTTCGTTTCAAGCCGTACCGTGGCTACGCCAGCGCCTATGTGGCCGATACGGTACAAACCGTGTTGCACTACCTGACACTTTTCGACGACTTTGAGGAGGCACTGGTTGCCACCGTGAACCAGGGCGAAGATGCCGACACCACCGGGGCACTGGTCGGCATGCTGGCAGGCGCGCGCTGCGGTGCGGCCCGCCTGCCGCTGCACTGGCTGCACCGGCTGCAGCCCGACATGGTTCGCACAATCACCGAGCAAACCCGCAGCCTGCTGGCGCTAGCAGGCTATTCCGGTTGATCGTGACCGTCCATTGCGGTTTATCTGGCCAATGAACATTTCGCCACGCCAGCGGGCTGATCAAACTGAAAATCCGAAATCTGCAGGCTGATCGACGATGGCTGCTGGCAGGCCAGCGACCACCGCTTCAAAACGCTGGTGCGCGCATGCAGCACACCGGTATGTCACATTTGCGGCAGCACGGCACTGGAAAAATGTTTGTCGCGCATCGCCCCGGCGGGCAAGACCCGGGCGATTCGCCTGGCGCACCATTGCGCTCGTTCGGTCCGCAAAGCTACAAAATGTAGCGGCTCAAGTCTTCGTTCTTGCTGAGTTCAGCCAGGCGCGATTCGACATAGGCGGCATCGACCATGATCGTCTGACCTGCCAGGTTGGTAGCATTGAAGCTCACTTCGTCGAGCAGCCGCTCCATCACCGTTGACAAGCGACGGGCACCGATGTTTTCGGTGCGCTCGTTGACATCAAAGGCAATCTGCGCCAGCCGGGTGATGCCCTTGTCAGAAAATTCAACCGTTACCTGCTCGGTGGCCAGCAGCGCCTGGTATTGCTTGACCAGCGACGCTGTGGTCTGCGTCAGGATGGCCACAAAGTCCTGCACCGACAGCGACTGTAGTTCAACCCGGATCGGAAAGCGCCCCTGCAACTCGGGAATCAGGTCGCTGGGCTTGCTCAGATGAAAGGCACCCGAGGCAATGAACAAGATATGGTCGGTCTTGACTGTGCCGTACTTGGTTGAGACGCTGGTGCCCTCGACCAGCGGCAGCAGGTCACGCTGCACGCCTTGGCGCGACACTTCAGCCCCGTTACCCTCCGAGCGTGAGGTCACCTTGTCAATCTCGTCGATGAAGACAATGCCGTTTTGTTCCAGCATTTGCAGCGCCTGCGTCTTGATGTCGTCTTCGTTGACCAGTTTGGCCGCTTCTTCATCAGCCAGCAGTTTGAGGGCCTCGCCAATCTTCAGTTTGCGGGTCTGCTTCTTGTTCTGGTTGAGCTGACCAAACATGCCGCGCAATTGTTCGGTCATCTCCTCCATGCCGGCCGGGCCCATGATCTCAAGCTGCGGTGCGGCATGCGCCAGATCAACCTCGACTTCCCGGTCATTAAGCAGGCCTTCGCGCAATTTCTTGCGAAAATTCTGACGCGCCGTGCTCTCAGGTTCGTTCGCTTCAAGCACGCCAAACTCCTGCCTGGGCATTGGAATCAGAATGTCCAGCACACGGTCTTCGGCCACGTCTTCGGCCCGAGCTCGCACTTTTTGTGTCTCGGTTAGGCGGGTCTGCTTGACGGCTATATCGGCCAAGTCGCGGATGATGGCATCGACATCCTTGCCAACATAACCGACTTCGGTGAACTTGGTGGCCTCTACCTTGATGAACGGGGCATCAGCCAGGCGCGCCAGGCGGCGAGCGATTTCGGTCTTGCCAACTCCGGTGGGACCAATCATCAGGATGTTTTTGGGCGTGATTTCGCCGCGCAGGTCAGCATCAACCTGCTGGCGACGCCAGCGGTTACGCAGCGCAATGGCCACGGCGCGCTTGGCCTGCTGCTGGCCGACAATGTGCTTGTCGAGTTCGGAGACGATTTGTTGGGGGGTAAGAGATGACATAAATCAAGCAGTGGGGAAAAGTGCAAGCAGCCGGATGTCCGACAAAGTGTTGGGGACAGAACAAAGGTGCTTGCACGTCATTCTGGCTTTGTCCCGCAATGGGACAGCCGACGATCAGTTGGGGACAGAGCAAAGTTCACTTCCCCGCAGCTCCGCTGCGCACGTGACTCTTGGTCTGTCCCGCAATGTCCTCTAAGGTCTCTATCGTATGGTTCATGTTGGTGTAAATACAGATTTCACCAGCAATTTCCAATGAGCGGCGGACGATATCCTGGGCACTGAGTTCGGTGTGATTGAGCAACGCCATGGCGCTGGCCTGAGCGTAGGCCCCACCAGAGCCAATGGTGACAATGCCGTTTTCAGGCTCCAGCACATCTCCGTTGCCGGTGATGATCAGGGATGCCTCCAGATCGGCGACCGCCAGCATGGCTTCCAGACGGCGCAACACTCGGTCGGTGCGCCAGTCCTTGGTGAGCTCAATGGCCGCGCGCACCAAGTGGCCCTGATGCTTTTCCAGCTTGGCCTCGAAGCGCTCAAACAGCGTAAAGGCATCGGCTGTGGCCCCGGCAAAACCAGCCAGCACCTTGCCGTGGTAGAGCTTGCGAACCTTGCGCGCTGTGCCTTTGACCACAATATTGCCTAACGTGACCTGCCCATCTCCACCAATGGCGACTTGCATGCCGCTGGGCGTGTTGCGACGCACGCTGATGATGGTGGTTCCGTGATATTGATCCATAGAAATAAAGGCGTCCTAATTTGTTCGCACAATGATGTGTGCGTGCTCGTTGATGCCGATCAAGTTGAAAAACACGGCAATCAGTTGATGGACATCACGCAATTCAATGTGCCCACCCGTCGCTTGCGCATTGGCCAGCCAGTTCAAGATGCTGCCACCGGCTGAAAAATCAACCCGGATCAAATCTGCGCAATAGACGACCAAGGTGTTGTTGGCGGCAAAGGCCGTTTGCAGCGCCTGCAACACCTGCGATGCATCACCTAACACCTCGCCAGTCAATGCCAGTGCCTGATTGGGCGAAGCGGTATCCTGGTGCATGGCTGGCAACAGGGCAGTCGCCGCAGGGCGACTCAGCGCCGCCTGTGCAGTCGCTCCTGGTCCTTCGATATGTTGACAGCGAGCGGCTTGCCAAGTGGGGGGCGACTTTTCATAAGTCACGCAAAAGTCTAGCGCCAGCAACTCGAACTCATCGTGCAGCCGCAGGATGCGCATGAGATCAAGTCGCAGTTGCCACCAGAACTGCGCGACATGGGTGTCACCCATGGGGGTGTGGAGCCGCAGCAGATGATCCAGCGACTCAGTGCCTTCCAGATGCAGCACCAAGGGCAGCGTGCACCAGGTCGCCAACAACACAGCCAGCGGCTGGGCGGCTTGTGGAGTGATGGTTTTGAGGGCGCTCCAGTCCAGCCAGCAGGGCGCAAGGCTGCTTTTGACCAAGGACTGAAGTTGGGCTACATCGGCTGCATCAAGCTCTGCGGGGCAACTCCAACAGGTGTAACCGGCACGGTCTGTCTGCGACAACTGGACCGGTGTTGCGTTTGCAGTGTCTGACCCTGGAGATTGCAAGCCAGCAACCCAGGTCGGCACCGGACAGGCAAACCGGAGCGAATACTCCGACGCGATTTGATCAAAACTGGCCCGCTGACCGGTTGCCCGATACAGGTCTAACAGCGCACTGGCCCAGGCTCTGACCAACTCAGTGGGTGCTGCGGGTGTCTGCAACGCCATCAGCAGTACCGACTCAGCCCCGCCGTCGTCACTGTTGGCAAACCGAATGGCCGCCTCTTCAAGCCTTGGATCGACCTGGTTTTGCTGTGCATCTGCGCAAATAAAAGCCGGGGTGGTAAGGACGCCGGTAACCGTCTGTGCTGTGACGGCTGGGACTGGCAACTGGCTGACAGGCGGTGCCTGTTGGCTGTTCTCGCCGTTCTCGCTTTCGATCAGGTCGGCTGGCATGGTGGTGGCAAAGGCGCTGTCGATCCCCATCGGTTCTTGCGCCGGGTTACCTGGCTGGGCGACTGGCGACGCAAGTCCACGGCCAGCCGCTTTCCCAGACGCAGGCCCATCGCGCCCCTTCCACCACTGTTTGGACATTTGCGCTTCAATTTCGTCAATTTTCTTGAGCGTGTTGGCGCGTTCTTGGTAAACCGCATAGCCCCAACTGTCCTGATCGGAAGTTGGCGGTAGTGTGGCGCTGGTCGTGTCCGGCACTGCACTGCGGCGCAACTTGCGCAATTTGTCAAACTCACGCTTGCGTACCGCATCGTTGTACTGCTTGCGCTCAATCATCTGCTTGAGCGCATGCTTGCTGTTGACTTCCTCGCTCACTGCAGGGGGCTTATCGAGATCCACCCAATCTACCGTCGGGTTGAGCACAAACTTGGCCACTTTGGAGAGAAAACCGGTACCAATGCCACGTGTTGCCATGAAAGGAGCCCGCGCAGTCTGGACGCAATGCGTCAGTCTCCAAACATCTTCTGCTTGAGTTCCCGACGCTGTTGCGCTTCCAGCGACAGCGTCGCGGTTGGCCGGGCCAGCAAGCGGCCGACGCCAATGGGTTCACCAGTTTCATCGCAATAACCATAGTCGCCTGCGTCAATGCGGTTGATTGATTGCTCGATTTTCTTCAGAAGCTTTCGCTCACGGTCACGTGTGCGCAGCTCCAGCGCGTGCTCTTCTTCAATGGTGGCGCGATCAGCCGGGTCTGGCACCACCACCGTGTCTTCCCTCAGATGCTCGGTGGTCTCACCCGCATTGTTGAGAATGCCGTTCTTCAGCTCGACTAACTTCATGCGAAAAAACGCCATCTGGGTGTCGTTCATGTAGGCATCGTCAGGCATGGCAATGACTTCGGCATCCTTGAGATCGGCCACTGGCTTGGTCTTCCAGTTGTCCGCCAGAGCAGGATCCTTTTTGACTGCCGATGCCAGTACCGGGGTGATTGGCGCGACCGCACTGATCTGGGTAAAACTGGACTTGGCAGCCGTGGATGCCACCGACTGGGCCATCGACGGCACAGTCAGTTGCGCCAGGCGCGACGACGGACGGCCAGATCGCACCGGCACGCCCAGCGGGGTCAGTTGTGGCGAACCGGACACTGGCTTGACCACCGCCGCCGGGGTGACCCGGGGCACTTTGGCGGCATGGGGTACCGGTTCAACTTGGGTTGGGTTAGTCACTTCTTCGGGTTTCTTTTTAGACATGGGTGAGGCTGGCTTGGCAGATTTGGCGGTAACCACATTGGGGGTTTTGGCAGCAGTAGCCAAATTGACGGCCGACCTGGCTGCTGGCCGGACTTCTGACTTGAGGGACTTGGCAACCCCGCCGGATTGAGTGGAGATGGCTTCTGGGTTGACGACTTTTACTGTCACGGTGGACCTCCTCGCAGGTTTTTCTGTGCTTGCCTTGGTGACTGATGCCGACAGTGAGCTGGCGGCATCGACGGGCTGGCTTGCCTTGGGCGGGCTTACCTCCCCGGCGCGCGAGTGTACAGCTTTGAAAACAGGCAACCCCAACATTTGCAAAAGCGAGCCAAACATAGAGAATCCGTTTCGCTAAAAGATCAACTTAAACAAGGCTTTTTTCCAGACCCTGCAGAAAAATGTCGCTAGGCAGGTCAATCCCAATGAAGACCATCTTGCTGCAGGGCTTTTCGTCCGGGCCCCACGCCGGGCCCAGATCACTTCCCATCAACTGGTGCACGCCCTGAAAAATCACTTTGCGCGCGGTGCCCTGCATATAAAGAACACCCTTGTAGCGCAACATGCGCGGGCCATAGATATTAACCACTGCCCCGAGAAAGTCTTCGAGTCTGGCGGGGTCAAAAGCCCGGTCTGAGCGGAATACAAAGCTCTTCACGTCGTCATCGTGGAGGTGATGATGACCGCCCTGATGGGAAGGATGGTCGCAGTGCTCGCCATGGTCATGCTGCTCATGGGCATGCTCATGGACCTCTTCTTTAAGAAAATCCGGGTCAATGTCGAGCTTGGTATTGAGGTTAAAGCCGCGCAGGTCAAACACCTCAGACAACGCCACCTCGCCAAAATGAACGGCCTTTTGCGGTGCCCGCGGGTTCATGTGGGTCAGGCGGTGTTGCAGGTCCCGCGTCTCGTCTGGGGACACCAGATCAGTCTTGCTGATGAAAATCTGATCGGCAAAACCGACCTGGCGACGCGCCTCCTGACGATCATCAAGCTGTTTTTGCGCATGCTTGGCATCCACCAGCGTCAAAATCGAGTCCAACAGGTAGCTTTCGGCGATCTCATCGTCCATGAAAAAAGTCTGCGCCACCGGACCCGGGTCAGCCAGACCGGTGGTTTCGATCACGACCCGGTCAAAGTCCAGCAACCCCTGGCGTTTTTTGGCGGCCAGCAATTGCAGGGCTTCGCGCAGGTCTTCGCGGATGGTGCAGCAAATGCAGCCATTGCTCATCTGGATGATCTGCTCTTTTGAGTCAGTCAGCAAAATGTCGTTGTCGATGTTTTCTTCACCAAACTCGTTTTCGATGATGGCGATTTTCTGACCATGCGCCTCGGACAGCACGCGTTTGAGCAGCGTGGTTTTGCCGGAACCGAGAAAACCGGTGAGGATGGTGGCAGGTATCAAACTCATGGTGCGTGCGTAATAGAAGGCAGCGAGTGTAACGACGATCAGACCGGCTGACTATTTGCGCATCACGACAAGCCCCTTGAGGTACTCGCCTTCGGGGAAGTTGATGGTCATCGGGTGATCAGGCGCTGCGCCCATGCGCTCCAGGATAAACCCGTCAACGCCGGCCTCGCAACCCGCTGAGGCGACAATTTTGTGAAACAGATCAACGCTGATGCCGCCTGAGCAACTGTAGGTAAACAACACGCCACCGGGCTCGAGCAGCTTGAAGGCCAGCCGGTTGATGTCCTTGTAGGCACGCGCCGCACGCTCGGCATGCGCCACGGTTGGGGCGAACTTGGGCGGGTCAAGCACGATGGCATCAAAACTGCGGCCCTGTTCGATGAACTGACGCAGGGATGCATTCACGTCGGCATCCATGAAACTGACGCGGTCGGCAGCAAAGCCGTTCAGCGCCACATTGGCAGCGGCTTTGGTCAGCGCCGGGCCGGATGAGTCAATCGAGGTGACATGGGCCGCGCCACCTTCAAGCGCTGCCACCGTGAAGCCGCCGGTGTAACAGTAACAGTTGAGCACCCGCTCAAACCTCAGGCGCCGGGCATACTCGGCAAAACGCTGGCGGCTGTCGCGCTGGTCCAGGTAAAAGCCGGTTTTGTGACCATCGGCAATGTTGACGGCAAGCTGCCAGTTGTGTTCCTGCAGCCGCAGTTCCACGTCACCCGCGCTGCGCAGCCAGCCGCAAGCCTCGGGCAGACCTTCGAGCGTGCGGCTGCTGGCATCGCTGCGTTCATACAGTTTGGTCAAACCGGTGGTCGCCAGCAAAGCTTCGGCAATCACGTCTTTCCAGCGCTCGACCCCGGCTGAGGTGAACTGTGCCACCAGCGTGTCGCCGTAGCGGTCAACGATCAAACCGGGCAGGCCATCGGCTTCGCCGTGAAGCAGCCTCAGCCCATCACTTTTGATGTCAAAACGTGCTCTAGCCCTTATGGAACAAGCGCAAGCAGCTATAAAAAACGATGCATCCAGGCGTTGATGCTGATCAAAACTCCAGACCCTGGCGCGAATCTTGGCGGCCGGACTGAACGCTGCCCAGGCCAGAAACTGTCCGTCGCTGGACTCCACCCGCACGGTTTCGCCGGCTTCGGCGCTGCCATCGGCAATGGCAGACTCAAACAACCAGGGGTGGCGGCGCAACAGCGAACGCTCTTTGCCGGGTTTGAGACGGATGGTTTTCATGGATGACTGGACGCTGCAGCGGCATCCCAAACAAACGGACGCAAATTGTCAATACGTGATGGCCATCGCCGGCACATCAACCCGGATCATCGGTTTGCCCAAAGCGGCGCTGACTGCGGCGACGTATTCTGCCGCCCATTTGGCATCGCCGAAAAGGGTCGGCCCGGCGGCCTGGGTGACGACCAGAATCTTGTCGGCGGTCAGCACCTTGCCGCTGGCCCGCAGCGGTTCGCATTCAAGCGCGACGAACTGCTGATCAAGCCAGGCGCGCGCTGCATCATGCGCCAGCGGCACACCGTCGTGCACATGAAAGGTGAACTCGTCATTGTTGTCCAACACCACGCTGATTTGTTTTTGCATACATCACCCGTTGAATTGATAGATAAACCGCTATTTTGAACCCTTTGACTTGAGATGCGCCCGCGGGTGCGCTGCATCGTATGCTTTTGCCAAATGACCAAAGTCCAGTCGGGTATAAATTTGTGTGGTGCTGATGTTGGCATGGCCGAGCAGCTCTTGTACGCCGCGCAAATCACTACTCGACTGCAGCAGGTGACTGGCAAACGAATGGCGCAGCATGTGCGGGTGCACCGGCAATGCCAGGCCAGCCTGCAAGCTGCGGCTTTTCAGGCGCTGCCAGATTGACTGCGCCGTGAGCCGGGTGCCACGCTGGCCAATAAACAGTGCTGCCGGTTCGGCAGCGGTACCGGCAGCGACCCCATCGGTGACGGATCCCGGCGTTGCTGCAGCAAGCGCCGGAGCCTGCGGGGCATGACCCTTTGGCATTTGATCGCGCAG
>ERZ795030.2271-NODE-2271-length-23367-cov-7.690589_pt1 | contig 23367 bp, 17 predicted proteins | sample MGYA00375122_ERZ795030 | MGnify/ENA primary metagenome ERZ795030 (study PRJEB30165, sample SAMN05720146) | activated sludge metagenome | isolation source: anaerobic digester from wastewater treatment plant | place: Japan | collected 2015-04-20 ... | reverse complement strand
AACAAATTACGTCGGCAGATACCCTCGAGCCTACACGACGGCCGGAGTCCGTTTGTTGCACATTGACGCGCGCCTCGGAATTTTTAATTATTCGAATCAGTTTATCAATTACGGCGATCCCGGTTCGGGCCCTCTTTATAATGATTCGACGCAGAGATATTTTGCGATGGCAAATTCCAACACCCCATCCTATAGCGCCGACGAAAATCATCGCCTCGTTCATATGATTCAAGCCCTCGGCACGAATACGTTTGACGAAGGAATGAGCGGCACCAATTCTGACCTTTTCAAAACCGGTCAGACTTTTTCAATGTCGACCCACGGAACCGAGTTCTTTAAAAACGGAAACAAATTAAACAACGGGAATGCATTAGGCTACGCCATTTATTTCTCAAGCGTCAGCTCGGAATCCGCAACGATAAGAATCGAAAAAATATAGTATTATATATTAAATGAAACCAAAAAAGATGTTCCGTTCCCTCCTGATTCCGGTCTTTGGCATCTCAGCCATGGTTCTTTCATCGTGCACGAGCGTCTATTTTGCTTTTATTCCTTTTCGCGATTACCAAGTTGATAGCGATGACCATGAAACGATTATTGAAGATGGCTATTATAAGCCCGGAGACTACTCGCCATATACATACTTAAACGGCGATGGCGAAGAGGAGTCTTTTGCCAATTTTACCGATGTCTACCGGCACAAGGATTATCGCCGGAGCATGAGATCGCTCGGCCGGCAGAAAATACTCGTCATCCCCGTCGATTTTGAAGACTATCCTTCTTCTTCGCTTCCGGAAGGAACCGAGGGATCTTTGGAAGTTCTACGCAATGCCTTTTTTGGTATTAATCAAAATAATCAATGGCGTTCAGTCGCCGGATACTATAACGAATCTAGTTACGGGAAGTTGGTTCTCGATGGCAAGGTGACCGACTGGTATCGCTCTTCAAAACTGACCGCCGATATCCGCAACTCAAGCGCGACGAGTCAAATCGTCCGCGATATTTATAATGGTGCCTTGGCGTGGTATCAGGAAACATATGGGGATTTAGCGAGCTATTATGTCGATGGCGACCCGAGTAAATCAGTCCCTGTCTACCTCATCTATACACATCCCTCTGAGACAGGATCAGGAGCCCGAGACAAGTTATTTTGGGCCTTTACAATCAATCAGAAGCCGACGCTGACATGCTGGTCGAGCTATTCTTTAACTTATCTGAGCGAAGGGCGACCCGACACCCATACTTACATTCATGAAGTCGGTCATCTTCTCGGCCTCGAAGACTATTACAACACCGACAGCGAACTCTATGGCCCGACCGGTCGCGCGGACATGATGGATTACAGCATCGGCGATCACACCGGTTATTCGAAGATGCTGCTCGACTGGACGCGACCCTATGTCGTCACCGACACCACCGAGATCACGCTTCGGCCCTTTTATAACAGCGGAGACTTAATATTAATTAAAGACAACTGGAACGGGACGGCGATGGACGAATATCTGCTACTTGAATTTTATTCGCCCAATGGCTTAAACGCCCACGATTCGCGCTTGACTAATTCCAATCCGCAACTCATGCAACATGCGGGTATCAAGGTCTATCATGTCGATGCTCGTCTGGCTTATTATTCAAACGATGGTTTTCGGCGGGCTTTAGGGTATGTCGAAGACGGCGTCTACAGCCAGGAGACAAACCGCGTCGGTATCGCGCACAGCAATACGCAGTCAACGACGTACAATAACTACCGGCTTTATCATCTTTTGGAGAGCGGCGGAGAAAACACTTTCATTAACGGTGGAACGGCTACGAATAAGACGCTTTTTAAAAAAGGCGATTCGTTCGGCGTCGAGACCTTTGCTGATTTTACCTTTAACGGTGGCCAGGAATTAGGCTATACTTTCACGATTTCCGATCTCGCCAACACGTACGCTAAGATATCTATCACCAAAATTTAACTTTTTTTCTTGACGAATATCGCTCTGAGTTGTTATTATCTTTCAGGACACATATTGGGCCGCATAGGCCTATTTATTTGTGAGATGTATGATACACCGGGAAATGTGTACGTGCATCGATATATAAGGAGGATGTCCAATGCCAACCATTAATCAGCTAGTCAGGCAGGGACGCGTTCGTTCGACATTCAAATCAAAAGCCCCAGCTTTAGGAAAGAGATGGAACTCGTTACAAAAACGCCAGACCTCGCAAAATTCCGCCCAGAAGCGCGGCGTTTGCACCCGTGTCGGAACGATGACGCCGAAAAAGCCTAACTCAGCCCTTAGAAAGTACGCTCGTGTGCGGTTGTCAAACAGCTTCGAAGTGACCGCTTATATCGGCGGTGAAGGTCACAACCTTCAAGAGCACTCCACGGTTTTAATCCGCGGCGGTCGCGTCAAAGATTTACCAGGTGTTCGTTACCACATCATTCGCGGCACTCTGGATACGGCCGGTATCGAATCGCGCCGTCAGGGCCGCAGTCAGTACGGCACCAAAAGACCTAAGTAGTTTTAGGTAAACAAAAGGAGATAAAAATATGCCACGCAAAGGAAGTGTGAGCAAACGCGATGTCTTGCCCGATCCAATTTACAGTTCAAAATTGGTCACGCGTTTGATCAACAAAATAATGCTCGACGGCAAAAGAGGAACCGCTCAGACGATTCTTTATAGCGCCTTCAAAAAAATTGAAACGAAAACCGGCAAACCCGCCATGGATGTTTTCGCCACGGCGATCAATAACATCATGCCCGAAGTCCAGCTTAAAGTCCGCCGCATCGGAGCCGCCAACTATCAAGTTCCGACCGAAGTCACGGCTGATCGCAAAGTCACTTTAGGTTTACGTTGGTTGGTGACCTACGCCCGTCTTCGCAACGAAAAGACGATGGAAGATAAGCTCGCTAACGAAATCATCGATGCCGCCAACGGCACCGGTGCTTCCGTCAAGAAAAGAGAAGATACCCATAAGATGGCCGAAGCGAATAAGGCGTACTCTCATTACCGTTGGTAACGAGGGAGTCTTATTATGGCACGTGAATATGACTTAGAACACACCCGCAACATCGGCATCATGGCCCACATTGATGCGGGTAAGACGACGACGACAGAACGAATTCTTTACTATACCGGGAAAATTCATAAAATCGGCGAGACCCACGAGGGTTCAGCGACGATGGACTGGATGGCCCAGGAACAGGAGCGCGGCATCACGATTACATCGGCGGCCACGACCGCTTTCTGGAAAGGGCACCGCGTCAACATCATCGACACTCCCGGCCACGTCGACTTCACTGTTGAAGTAGAACGCTCGCTCCGCGTATTAGATGGTGCGGTGACCGTCCTCGACGGCAAAAACGGCGTTGAGCCGCAAACCGAAACCGTCTGGCGCCAGGGCACCAAATACAATGTTCCGCGCATTGTCTTCGTCAACAAACTAGACGCGATCGGCGCCGATTTCGATATGTGCATCGAAACACTGCACACTCGCCTTGCGGCAAATGCCGAAGCCGTTCAGTATCCGATTGGCATCGAGAGCCGTTTTAACGGCATCATCGATTTAATCAACCGCAAAGCCTATACCTATTCAGCGGATAAAAGCGAGGGACCGACGGAAATCGCCATCCCCGAAGAATATCTCGAGAAGGTCGAAGCGATGCGCGCTAAACTCCTGGAAGCCCTCGCGGCTTTTGATGATGAACTGATGCTCATCATCCTCGAAGGACAAGAACCTTCAATCGATCTTATTAAAACCACAATTCGCAAAGCTGTTTTAGGCGGTGAATTCTTCCCCGTCTTCTGCGGTTCGGCATATAAAAACAAAGGCGTTCAATTGCTCCTCGACGGCGTTATTGATTACCTGCCGAGCCCAATTGACATCCCCCATCAGAAAGGTCATTACAGCGATGGCCGCGAATACACCTGCGAACCAGATGATAAGCAACCGTTAGCTGCTTTGGCGTTTAAAATCGCCACCGATCCCTTCATCGGCCGCCTCGCCTATGTGCGCATTTATTCAGGGACCCTCAAAAGCGGTTCCTATGTCATCAATACCACCAAAGGAATCAAGGAACGCATCGGCCGCGTCGTCTTGATGCACTCCAATCACCGCCAGGAAGTCGAAGAACTCCACGCCGGTGACATCGGAGCCGTCGTCGGACTGAAAAATACGACGACCGGCGACACGCTTTGCGAAGAAAAACTCGATGTCATGCTCGAGAAGATGGAATTCCCTGAACCCGTCATCGAACAGGCGGTCGAGCCAAAATCGAAAGCCGATCAGGAAAAAATGGGCGTGGCTTTACAAAAACTCTCTGAAGAAGATCCGACCTTCCGCGTTCACACAAACAGCGAAACCGGCCAGACGATCATCGCCGGCGTCGGTGAACTGCATCTCGATATCATCGTCGACCGCATGAAGCGCGAATTCGGCGTTCAAGTCAATGTCGGAGCCCCGCAAGTCGGCTATCGCGAGACGATTAAAGGCAGCGGCGAATGCGAAGGCAAATACATCAAGCAATCCGGTGGTCGCGGTCAGTACGGCCACGTCAAAATCCGCTTTGAACCGAATCCCGGCAAAGGCTTCGAATTCGTCGACAATATCGTCGGCGGTGTCGTCCCGAAAGAATACATCCGCCCGACAAATGATGGTCTGCGCGATTCGCTCGAAAGAGGTTTGGTCGCCGGCTATCCCGTCATCGATATCAAAGCGACATTATTCGATGGTAGCTACCACGAAGTCGACAGCAGCGAAGCGGCCTATAAAATCGCCGCCAGCATGGCACTTAAGGAAGCCGCCAGAACATGTAATCCCGTCGTCCTCGAACCGATCATGAAAGTGGAAGTGACAGTCCCCGAGGATTATTACGGCGATGTCATCGGTGACATCACGCGCCGCCGCGGTCAAATGACCGGCGAATCGCAGCGCGGTAACGCCAAGACCGTCGAAGCCGATGTCCCTCTCTCCGAGATGTTTGGTTACGTGACGGATCTGCGCTCCTTCACTCAGGGTCGCGGCAACTACACGATGCAGTTCTCCCACTATGGAGAATGCCCGCGTTTCATCCAGGAAGAAATCATCAAAAAATCCGGGATGAGCCAACGCTAATAAATAGATACGTTGTATTGATTTTACAAGAAGTTTGCTATAATATGAATTCGGTTGAATTTATCAAATGAAATAAGGAGGAAATTCAAACAATGGCAAAAGAAAAATTTAATAGAGCGAAGACGCACGTAAACGTCGGCACCATCGGTCACGTCGACCACGGCAAAACGACCTTAACGGCCGCGATTACCAAAGTTTTAGCTAAAAGCGGTGGAGCCAAGGCAACAGCCTACGCGCAAATCGACTCCGCTCCGGAAGAAAAGGATCGCGGTATCACGATTAACACTTCCCACATCGAATACTCGACCGACAAGCGGCACTATGCCCACGTCGACTGCCCAGGGCACGCTGACTATGTTAAAAACATGATTACCGGCGCCGCCCAGATGGATGGCGCGATTCTCGTCGTCGCCGCCACCGATGGCGTCATGTCGCAAACCCGTGAACACATTTTGCTCGCCCGTCAAGTCGGTGTCCCTTACATCGTCGTCTTCTTAAACAAGACCGACCTTGTCGATGACCCCGAACTCGTCGATCTCGTCGAGATGGACGTTCGCGATCTTCTCTCATCTTACGGATTCCCGGGAGACACTCTCCCCGTCATCCGCGGCTCAGCCCGCGATGCCCTTGAAGGCGATGACGAAGCTTGCATTCTTGAACTCATGGATGCCGTCGACAGCTACATTCCCGATCCCGTTCGCGATAAGGATAAACCGTTCATGCTTCCGATCGAAGACGTCCTGACCATCACCGGTCGCGGCACCGTCGTCACCGGCAGAGTTGACCGTGGCTTATTAAAACTCAACGACGAAGTTGAAATCATCGGTATCAAACCGACGATTAAGTCCGTCGTCACCGGCATCGAAATGTTCCGCAAATTGCTCGACTTCGCCGAACCTGGCGATAACGTCGGCGTCTTACTCCGCGGCATCAACCGCGATCAAGTCGTCCGCGGCCAAGTTCTCGCCAAGCCGGGAAGCGTCACCCCGCATACCAAATTTACCGCCAGCACGTATGTCTTAAAGAAGGAAGAAGGCGGCCGTCACACGGCTTTCCTGAGCAACTACCGCCCGCAATTCTACTTCCGCACGACTGATATCACCGGTGTCATCACCCTTCCGGCCGGCGTCGAAATGGTCATGCCTGGCGACAACGTCGAACTGACCGTCGAACTCATTCACCCCGTCGCGATTGAAAAGGGAACCAAGTTCTCCATCCGCGAAGGCGGCCGTACCGTCGGTTCCGGTTCCGTTACCGAAATCATCAAATAAGTTTACTTAAAAAAGCAAACAGTATACGCTTAAGTCCGAACGACGAATGGTGTATACTGTTTTTTATTGAATTATGAATAATTCGGGTAATGGTAGAAATAATGGAAAATAACTACGGCACTTCAATTGAAGAAAAAAGAGGCGAAAAAGGTCCTTCCCCCCATCTGCTGCAAGCCAAAAAAACCAGGCGGATGTTCGGGGCGATCATCGATATGTGCATCGTAACTCTCGCCGGTATGATTTTATCGGCTGTGGCAGCTATCCCTTTAACGGGCTTTAATGAGATGAACACGCAGGCTTATGTTGAATTTGAAGAGATGCGCGCCTTATTCGAAGCGACCAAATTATACAAAATTGATGAAGAAGGCAATGCCGCCGGCGATGACGAGATGTACGCCGACTATTTAACGGCAAAACTTTCAAGCGACGCCGAAGTATATGTAAACGACGATGTTTTGATGTATTACTATGTTGAGAATCAAGAGCAAAGTGTCGCTTATTTTAATCGCGAAATCTTAGGACTTCCTGAGGCGATTGACGGGGAAAACGCCAGCCCGTTTTGGCAATATGGCGACGATGTGAATGAACCTGCGCTCCTCAAGGCCGATGTCAAAGATCAACTCGCCCTTCACCTTGCGGGAACAACAAGTGAGAGCACTAGCGCTCTCTATGCGAATTTTAAGACTTTTTTTGTCGATTCCATGAAGGAAGCGCGCGCTCATTTCTCCGACCTGGCGACGACGATTAGCGCCTACGACGAGTATGCCGTCATCATCCTGGCAATGATGGAGCGCTCCGCCATCGCCGCCGGCATAACTTTTATCGTTGTCTCCATCATTTTTTACATCGTGCTACCTCTGATCAAAAAAGATGGTCGCACCCTCGCCAAGCGAGTGATGGGAATGACTGTGGTGGGAATGGATGGCGAGAAGCCAAAACCGGGGTCGATTATCATACGCGGCGTGCTCGAAATAATCACCTTTTCCCTGACGCTTGTCTTCGTTCCCTTTTTGAATTGGGGCTATAGTTCTTTCGATTTGCCAATTCTTAGAATTGGCGATTTCGCCATTACCTATTTATCAATCGGCCTTGCCTCCTTTGCCATCAGCCTCGTTTCTTTAATCGTAATGGCCATCTCAAGCGATGCCCGTTCGATTCATGATTTTGCCGCCCATACGATGGTCTATGACACCAATATGTGGAAGACATCCAAAATCAATGAGGATTTAAATAAATGACGGAAATTTCCGCAAAAATAGAGACGATTGAACTCGATTATCAGAAAGCCAAATATTCGAAACGGCTTTTAGCTTTTATGTTTGATATGCTCTGCGTCGGAATTATGACTTCTTTGCTTTTTCTCGGGACGCGGGCCATCGCCGAAAAACAGACGATTTTTACCGATGCTTTGGAAACGCGAGCAAGGCTCCAATCCGAATCGCATCTCTATGTGCTGAATGATCAAAATAAATACGATTTGATAACTGACTTTTATGCATCGAATACCGACTACGCCGATATCATCATCGAATACGAAGCGGCCCTCGTCGCTTTTTACACGAGCCCGACCTTTTTTGACCAGGATGATCCAGCCGGCGGAATTCATCTTTACAACGAGCAGAAAATTGGGGAGAACGCCGTCGCCGGCAACTATTTCGTATACGCGGACAGCGAGCACACAAGCATCGTCGCCAATCCGGCTTATTCGGCTGAAAAGATGGATGCTTTTTACCAAATAGCCATCGAGGATATCGCTTATGCCTATCTAAATTCGCATCCTGATTACAGTCAGGCTTCGCGCGTGATTTTGGTGTTTTCGACGATTTTCATCCTGCCCTTTTCAATTCTCGTCAGCCTGCTTGTTTTCGAATTGCTTTTCCCGCTTATTTTTTCCCGCGGAAGGCAGACTCTCGGCCGCAAAATTTTTCACATCGGTTTAATCACCTCGGATGCCATCTCGCCGAAGACGGGTCGCTTCTTAGCCCGCTTCGCCCTTTTTCTTTTCGTCGAGATCATCGCTTCCGTTTTTACTTTCGGCATTCCGATAATCTTTTCCGTTTCGATGTTTTTCTTTACAAAAAACAATCAGTCATTTCCTGATTATATGCTGGGAATTTACTCTGTCGATGTGGAACTCAAAACAATTTACAAGAGCATCGATGAGTATGAGGCCTCTCATTCTGGAGCGTCTTTTAACTTGTAAACAAAAAGCTTTTTGAGGACTTGATTTTACAGCTGTTACAATATGTAAGCGGTTAGAAGTAGTTGTTTATTTCAGTATGCCCCTGTGATATAATCACAATGTAAATAACCCATAGGAGAGATTATCAATATGGAAATTCGACTTAAGAATCTTACGAAAGTTTTTCCTGGAAATCCAAAGAAAAATATCGAGGATACGGTGGCCGTCAATGATTTTAATGTGGTCATTCCCGATGGTAAACTGATCGGATTGCTAGGTCCGTCAGGTTGCGGAAAATCGACAACTCTTTACATGATTTCCGGACTGCTGGAACCGACTTCCGGCGAAATCTGGTTCGGCGATGAAGATGTCACGAGACTTGCCCCCGACAAACGAGGTATCGGCTTAGTCTTCCAAAACTATGCCCTTTATCCGCATATGTCGGTTTATAAGAATGTCTCATTCCCGCTGACAAACATTCGCATAAGTGACTTTAAAAAGTATAAGAAACATGTTCCTTGTCCGGCTGGCGTCGAACCGCTTCATCGCATCGGCGAATTAGTCAAAGATGGCGAAGGCCAACCCGTCATGGAGCGCCTCACCCTTTCGAAAGTTCGCATTTTTGATGAGAGCGCCAAGCAATTCGCGCCGATTTCGGCGAGCGAGGCAATTTCTCTCGTGAAAGAGCAGTATGCGGAAGCCAAAGTGCTGCCCAGCGAGAATCCGACTCTGGAAAATCTCGAATTTGAATTTCCGCTTTATTACACCAAAGATGAATTTGAAAAAGACGGGAAAACGCTCGTAAATAAAAAAGGTGATCCGGTCCTAGATAATCAGGGTGTTCAAAAAACAAGAGTGTATCGCGCCTCGCAAATTCGCGTCAATGTCCGCGAATATTATCCATTTGACGTCATCGCCAGAGCCGGCGACCTCATTCTTGGCGAGAATGGCAAACCCATTCCGACAAAGCGGCGCCTGAGCAAAGACGAAATCGATAAACTGGTTGTCGAAACAGCCAAATTGGTGCAAATCGAAAACCTTCTCGAACGCAAACCGAATCAGCTGAGCGGCGGTCAGCAACAACGCGTGGCCATCGCCCGTGCCCTCGTTAAAAAACCGAAAGTTTTGCTCCTCGATGAACCACTTTCAAATCTTGACGCTCGTCTCCGCTTGCAAACGCGCGAGGAAATTCGCCGCCTGCAAAGAGACACAAAGATTACGACCATTTTCGTCACTCACGACCAGGAGGAGGCGATGTCAATTTCTGACGAGATCATCGTCATGAAACTCGGCGTTGAACAGCAGAGGAATGCTCCTCAGGAAGTGTATAACAATCCCGTTAATAAATTTGTCGCCAACTTCCTAGGCACTCCGCCTATCAACCTTTTCAAAGGCGTGATTAAAAACAAAAAAGCCTATATAGGTGGCGAGTTTGTGCGCGATATTGAAATCGACATAGCCGATCAGGAGGTTATCGTCGGCATTCGCCCCGAAGGTTTTGTCGTCGATGCGGATGGGCATTTGACTCTCGACGTTAAATCCATCAATACGATGGGGCGCGACGTCATCTTGAATATCGAAGACCAGGACGCTCTTAATGATACAAAAATTATTATCGATGCCCTTGTCAAAGTTAATGTCGGAGAAGTTCGCTTCTCGGTCAAACCGGTCAAGTGTTTGATTTTCGATAAGAGCACTGAGGAAAGGATCATCTAACCTTGGAAAAGAAGAATAACTGGAAAGCTTGGCTCTACTTAGCCCCGGTTGTCATCTTAACGGGTGTTTTCATCTTTTATCCACTCATTAACACAATCGGAATAGCTTTTCTTAAAAATTATAACTACCTAACCGGCACAAGCGATGGCTTTACCTTAGATAACTTCGGTTATGTTCTAGGTATCACGCCAAGAATGTACATGGGCATACCACTCTATTATAAGGATGTTATTCAAATCGCCGTCCCCAACACCTTGCTCATCGTGTTTGTGACCGTTCCCCTTTCGATTATCATCTCACTTTTGATTGCCGTCGGTCTTAACTCAATTAAATGGTTCAAGAAAATCCTGCAGACAATCTTCTTTATTCCCTACGTCACCAATGCCATCGCCGTCGGCATGGTGTTCGCCGTTATTTTTGACGGTTTCGGTCTCTGGAACTATTTGTTTGGAATAGCCATGCCGACTTACTGGATCGACATGGGTGCCGATCCTTCTAAAGCTATGTTCGCTCTTTGCGTCTACATTATCTGGCACTCGCTGCCCTATAAGATTTTGATTTTCTTGTCCGGTCTACAAAATATTGACAAACAATATTATGATGCCGCCAAAATCGACTCGGCCGGACGTTTCAAGACATTTGCAAACGTTACCGTGCCCCTTCTTTCTCCGCAGATTCTCTACATTATGATTACCTCCTTCATCGGAGCCTTTAAAGAGTACTCGTCGGTCATGGGTCTTCTCGGCCGCAGCGGTACCGCTCCCGGAAATAATAATATGTACACGATCGTCTTTTATATTTATGACTCGATTGCCGTCAATAAAGTCCACCAAGGCGCTGCCGCGGCCGTTTTGCTCTTCATAATTATTCTCGCCTTCACGGGAATTCAATTCTGGGTGTCAAAGAAACGCGTTCACTATTAAGGAGGAGATAAAAATGAAATTTGATCTTCGCAAAATGTTAAATCTCAAGTCATCCTCCGAGCGCGCTGACGCCCGTCGCGAACGCCCTCAGTACAAGAGCATTGACACAAAATCGATGACATTAGTGCTGAAGGAGGGCGGATTAACCGCCGTCCAAATGGAAACCCTTCAAAAAATCATGAAGGTTATTTCCATGGTGTTAATCTACGCTTTCCTCGCCGTCATGGCTGTCATCATCCTTTTGCCTTTCTACTGGATGATTATCACCTCATTAAAAACGAATACCGAAATTCGCGCTTCTCAGCAAACTTTCTGGCCCGAAGTCGTGATGTGGTCGAACTATGTTGATGTCTTTGACCGCTTTGACTTTGCCACATATCTCGTCAATACTTTGGTCGTCGGCATTCTCTCGACGATCGGAACGCTATTCACGACCATCTTTGCCGCTTTCGCCTTCGCCCGCCTGCAATTTAAAGGCAAGAACTTCCTTTTCACGCTCTTGCTGGCGACGATGATGATTCCAGGCGAGATGATGGTTATCACCAACTACATTACGGTCGCTAACTTCGGCTGGTTAAAAGACCAGACCGGCGTCTTCGCCGCCATGATTGTTCCCTTCTGGATCAGCGTTTTTTACATCTACCTGTTAAGACAGAACTTCCTGCAGATTCCCAACGAACTTTACCTTGCAAGCAAGGTCGATGGAAAAACGGACTGGAATTATTTGTGGAAGGTCATGGTACCCCTTAGCATGCCGACGCTCATCTCGATCTTCATCTTAAAATTGATGGGTGCCTGGAACTCCTTCGTCTGGCCGAACTTAGTGGCCGACAAACAGGAATACCGACTGATTACCAACGGTCTTCGTTCTTCTTTCTCGACAACGGCGGGCGAACCCGAATACGCTCTGCAGATGGCGGCGACGGTCCTGGTTACCGTTCCGCTTCTTCTCTTGTTCATTTTCTTCAGAAAATATATTATGAAAGGTGTCGGACGGGCCGGCATCAAAGGTTAAGTCGTTTCTTATAAGCGCAACTGCTTAAATTATAGAAAAGGAGATTTTATGAAAAATCAGAAAAGCAGATTCCCATCACTACTTGTCGTTTCTTTGATTGGCGTTCTAGCTCTTGTTGGATGTAATCCAAGTGGAGATTCCTCAAGCGATACCACCAGCGGAAGCTCTTATTCGGAAGAACCGCCGATCAACGAATACGAAGGCAACCTTCTCGAACACGAAGCCAGCATCACATTCTGGCACACGATGGGCGCCGCCAACCGTGCCGTTCTCGATCAGATGATTACGGGCTTTAATGCAATCTATCCAAACATTACGATTACCCATGCTTCGCAAGGCGGCTACGACGCTCTTCGCGATAAAGTTTCGGCCGCCATTCCCGCCGGAACAACGCCGACGATGGCCTATTGCTATCCCGACCACGTTGCCGATTATATGAGCGCGGGTGCCATCCAAAACTTAAATCCGTATATTAATAGCACCATTTTCGGGCTCGGTCTTGAAGACGATCCGACGCTCGCCGGTCCAGTCAGCGATTTTATTCCCGGCTATTGGCAAGAAGGCCGCGAATATATGACTCCGGGAACATATTCTGTTCCATTCAGCAAATCAACCGAATTGATGTTTTACAATAAGACATTCTTTGATGCTCATTCCTTAACCGTCCCGACTTCATGGGAACAATTGATTGCTGTCGCTCGCCAAATCAAAACCATCGATCCGTCCTCCACTCCGTTTGGCTACGACTCCGATGCCAACTGGTTCATCACCCTTTGCGAGCAGATGGGCATTCCTTATACCTCACTTAATGCCGATGAACATTTCCTTTTTAACAATGATCAAGCCAAAGACATGGTTGAGATGATTAAAGGCTGGTACGATGAAGGACTTATCACGACTCAGGGTTCTTCGCCGAATAACGCCTATACTTCCACCCAATTCACCGAAGGCAAATTATACATGACGGTCGGTTCCACTGGCGGAACCCGTTATAATTTCTCGACGAACTTTGAAGTCGGCGTCGCGGCCGTCCCTCAATATCAGGGCTCGACCAAAATCATTTCCCAAGGTCCGTCAATCACCGTTTTTAAGAGGGCGACCGACGCTGAAAAAATCGCCGCTTGGCTCTTCTATAAATGGATCAGCAACACCAGAAACTCCGCCGTCTACTCGGTTTTAAGCGGATACAATCCGGTGCGCAGTTCTTCTTTTGAAACCGATGTTTATACGACAAATCGCGTCGTCACCCCCGGCACCGAATCAGAACTCATCGCCGATGTCGCAGCCTTTGTTCCGGCCATCGAAGACTGGTATTTCGTTTCGCCAGCTTTTAAAGGCTCATCGACCGCTCGCGAAGAAGTCGGTGGCATTCTCGCCAACGTCTTGCTCGGTTTAAAGTCGATTGACGATGCCTTCTACGACGCTCTAGTCGCTTGTGTCTTCAGCTCGGAGGAATAAGAATGACATTTAAAAAAAGAGCTATTATCTTACCCCTGTTATTGACGTTGCTTTTAGCCGGCTGTGATGGCGGTGGTTCGACAACCGACGGCGAAAGCGGCCCCGTCGAACTCACTTTCTGGCACACGATGGGTCAGGCTAACCAAACCGTGGTTCGCGACATGATCGCCAATTTCAAAGTCGATTACGCCGAAAAATATCCCGGCATTAAAATAACCGACAGCTCGCAGGGCGGATATGATGACTTGTTCTCAAAAATTAAGTCGGCAATTCCGGCCGGTACAACCCCGACGATGGCCTTTTGCTACCCCGACCACGTCGCCCACTACATCGATTCGGGAGCCGTCGAGAACCTGCAAAATTATGTCGATGCCGAAGAAGCCGGTTTCGCCGATGATTTTGTCTCCGGTTACTGGAACGAAGGTCGCGAATACCAAAATCCCGGCCTCTACTCGGTCCCCTTCAGCAAATCAACCGAAGCTTTGTTTTATAACAAGACGTTCTTTGATATGCATTCCTTAGAAGTGCCGACCACTTGGAATGAAATGCTCGAACTCTGCCGTGATATTAAGGAGATTGCTCCCAACGTGACCCCGTTAGGTTACGATTCGGATTCGAACCTCTACATCACGCTGAGCGAGCAACTAGGAATTCCTTATACTTCCAGCAATCCTGAAACGCCATTCTTGTTTAATAATAATAGGGCCAAGGAAATGGTCACATATTTAAAAGATTTATATGACGAAGGACTCTTCGTGACTAAAGGAGCATCGCCGAATAATTCTTATACTTCGACGCAGTTTACCGAAGGGAAAGCCATGATGACAATCGGTTCAACCGGCGGGACAAGCTACAATCAATCGCCTAATTTTGATGTCGGAGTTGCGATTCCTCCTTCATATGTCGCCGATGAGCCGGCCGTTATTTCTCAAGGCCCGTCGATTACCATCTTTTCAAGATTCTCCGCCCGGCAAAAAGAAGCTGCCTGGGATTTATACAAATACATCTCCAACACCGCAAATTCGGCCCGCTACTCAATCATGACGGGTTATGAACCGGTTCGCACTTCTTCTTACGCCACCGAAGAATATCAGATGCATCTTAATGCCGAAGGCGCTAATGCCAACCTCTTTACCAATGTCGCGAAAGTCACATACACGATGCGTGATTCCTATTTCTTCTCGCCCGTCTTTGTCGGCAGTGCCGTTGCCCGCGATCAAGTCGGAGGCATTATTTCAAACGTTCTATTAGGAACGAAAAGCGTTAATGAAGCCTTTGAGGACGCGCTGATCGAGTGTGTCAATTCACTTCCGGAGTAATGGGCTATGAATATAATTAAACAAAAAGCATTTCTAGCTCTTATCCCTCTCTTTTTGCTTGTTCTCAGCGCCTGCAATCCCAATGGACAAAGCGATTCAAATACTTCCGGCGGCTCGACTTCCGGAGAAGTTGAATTTATCGACTATGTCGCACAGACGCATTTGACAAGCGAATACGAAGGGCGCAATTTCTTGACCGAGGGCATCGGCGAAGTGACGCTTTATAATGCCGTTGACGGCGATACCGCTCACTTTACATCCGTCGTCAGCGACGAGCGGATTAAATCCCGTTTTATCGGTGTTGACACGCCGGAATCGACCGGGCAAATTCAGCCTTGGGGCAAAGCGGCAGCTCATTTCACCGCTGAAAAATTACGAACAGCGACGGTCATCGTCCTAGCAAGCGAAAGCCAGGCCATTGCTCCCGCCCTCGCCGACTCGACTGGCACGCGCCATTTGTCTTTTGTTTGGGCAGCCTATGTCGCCAGCCCCACATTAAATGATTTTAAACTGATAAATCTCTGGCTTGTTCAGGAGAGTTACTCGGGTGCCAAGGGCATCTCGTCCTCCCGCTACGCTCAGCCTTTCTATGATGCCGATATGCAGGCTCAGGCTGGCGGTTTGCGTATTTGGTCTGACGATCCCGATCCCGACTTCTATTATGGCGAAGCTTTTTTAACGGATTTAAAACAAGTCAATGAGAGCCCCGACGACTGGATTGATAAAAAAGTATATCTCGAAGGCATCGTCGCCAAGACGATTTCCACAGATGCCTATATCAATCTTGATATCGAGGACGAAGAGACAAGCGAAATTCAAAGATATGGCTTGTTTATCTTCTCCGGCTATAAGTCATACGCGCCGCTATTAACGATCGGCAACTATATCGGGCTGACCGGAACCATCACCGAGTTCAACGGTAATCTGCAGATGACCAGCGTTAGCTATTCACCATATTATCCTTCCGAAGACGATATCAAGCTCATCTCAACGGGTCACACAATCACCCCCCTCGTCATCACGGCGGCTGAGGGCAACGATCCGAAATACATCAATGTCGTCGTGACCGTCAACAATCTGCACGGAACTGGCGGCTATAAGGAAGATGATTCCAACGCCATGACAATCAACTGCATGGACAATCTGGGCGGCACCCTCAACCTTCGTATCTCCGACGGTGTTCACGTCTATGACCGCGAAGGCTCTGGCTTTGACCGCATTTTAGATCCGATGTATTTCCAAGTCGAAGGAGAAACGTTCAATGTCACCGGCGCCCTTTTGCGTTTTGAATCGATGTCCGGCAATGTTTCTTATCAAGTCAATCTATGCAAAAATGCCGATTTAGTCTTTAACGATTAATCAAAGGAGAAAAGATTATGAAAAAAATTCGTTCATTTCTCGCCATCGCTTTGTTAGGGATTGTTGCCTTAGCTGGTTGCGGCGAAACCACCGATTCGAGCGATTCGGTGTCCGAGACATCAACAGAGCCCGTCTCGGAACTCACCTTGGCCGCCAGGGAAGCCGTCAAACTCATTTTGTATCCAAATATTTCGACGACGGGTGTGACGAGTGATTTTGATCTCATCACCGAGGTCGTCCATCTCGAATACACCTTTGAAGTCAGATATACGGCCATTAACGACTTGTACGAGAAGGGCTACACCGAGACATATGTCGCAATTAGTGAAGACGGACTGAAATGCTTGATTACCCCTCCATACAGCAGCGAATTCGATGATGAGTATGTGACTTCGCGCATTGTGGCGACCCTCTTCTATGAGGACGTGAGCACGGAAGCGACGAAGAATTTCAATGTTCGCGTCAACGTTTTGACGGTTGTCGCGCTCTCCGAGCTCTATTCCGCCAATGATGGCGCCGGAATGACGAAAGGCGCGGGCGTAGTTGTCGAAGGCTATTATCTCGGCGAGTTTACCGGCAACTTATATCAGGGACTCTTCATCGGCGCCGGAACATCAGCCGTCCTGCTCTATGGCTTGGAAGAAGATGATCTTCCTGAAAACTTATCTACCAGCACGATTTTCCGCGTTATCGGCACCATCGACATCTATGGCGGTCTGATGGAAATTAAGCCCGATAAAATCGAAGTTCTTGAATCGAGCACGATTGAAGCTCCCGTCCCCCTCGTCTTAAACGATTCGACGACGATCACTTTTGCTGATCAAAATCGTCTCGTTAACCTTACTGGAACCGTGACCGCAACCGATAAAGGCACAGGACGTTCGGGCATTACAATCGCCGTCTCAACCGGAACAAAATCGTTCCAGGTTTACGTTCATAAAACAAACGTCGCTGCCGATCAGGTCGCTCTGTTTACCGATGTTGACGTCAGCGATGTCATCACTTTGACGGGTTTTGTCGGTATTTACAGCGGCAATTATCAGATTGTCACTCCGACAATGGTCACCGCCTAATTATTTCACCATTATTTGAAAAGGATTCGCGACTTGTTCTCGAGTCCTTTCTTTTTGCGTCTACGCCGAAACCAATTATTCTTATAATTGACTAAGCGCAGCAGATTTCATATAATTACAAAGGTAGGAAAATAATATGTATTATTGCAGATTTTGCGGTCATGAAACCAAAGAAGAATTAGATGCCTGTCCAAAATGCGGTGAGCTCTTCGGCAAGACGGAACTGACGCATAACGACGCGCGTAAACTTGTGCAAACACTGCACAAAAACGAAACTTTTTCCCGCGAGAAAAGCGATTCCGCCATGGTTTTTATCATCCTTGGCATCATCTCCTTGATTCTCGGCGCTTTATTCTTTGTCCTCGCTTATAAACTGGCGGATGCAAACGCCTTGGTACGGACCCTATCGACGACGGCGTTTGAGTTTTGGGTCGCCCTCTTTCTTCTTGCCGTTGGCGCGACAATTTTAGTTTACGGACTAATCGTTCTTGTCATTCACTTTTCGCGTTTAAAAAGACTCTCACTTAAAATTGAAGAAATCCGCGCTTTTTATCTCGGAAAAGACCAATAACCCTGCCGCTCTTAAAATCGCTATACGCACCGTTAGCTCAGATGGTAGAGCAGCTGACTCTTAATCAGCGGGTCACAGGTTCGATCCCTGCACGGTGTACCATGTCTATTAAGCCGCACGCTTGTGCGGTTTTTTTCTTTATTGTCCATCTATTTTTTAAAAGTATATAATAATGTGAAGGAGACTTAATATGAACGGACCGACTCTTACCAATGTGCGAAAGTACATTTCCGCCATCAAAAAAAGCCCGCGCAAGTACTTGACTTCTGAGCACCTTTCAAAGGAATTAGGCCTTTTTCCTGATGTCATCAACCGGACCCTTTCCTTTTTTGATCCCCTCGTCAATATGGACTTCACCTATGATGTCCGCACCCTCCTTCCAGCGATGGAAGACTATGCAGCAAAACTTGCCGACGAAAGCAAGAAGACGCGGCAACCCCGTGTCCAAGTCTCCAAAAAGGAAGTTGCCGCCTTTGAATCGATTAACGATTTTATTTTTAAGAAGTATATTTTTGAAAGCAGCGGTCTTTTTAACCGCGGCGCGGAACTTAATGACGCCGACCTTCGCGTCTTAAAAAAACTCGTGATGCTTGAGCTTAGCGAGCGCAAAAGCAAAAAAGCCAAAAAATAAGAAGATGGAAGCCCTATCACAGCCGGCTTCCCTTTTTATATTTATATAATCTTGAAACAAAATGGTTTTCCACATACAATATAGAAGGTATTTTTAAGGAGATATTTATGGCAATAAAAAAGACGTTTCTGTCGGTCGATGGCAACACGGCGGCCGCTCTGGCGAGTTATAATTTTACGGAAGTGGCGGGTATTTATCCGATCACGCCGAGTTCCAACATGGCCGAATTGGTCGATGTCTATGCCTCTCAGGGCAAAATTAACTTTTTTGGCAATGTCTGCAAAGTTGTCGAAATGCAGTCTGAAGGCGGAGCGGCCGCGGCCGTTCACGGCGCCTTGCAGGGCGGAGCCTTTGCTTCATCTTATACAGCGAGCCAAGGCTTGCTTTTAATGGTCCCCAACATCTATAAATGGTGCGGCGAGTTGTTACCCGCCGTCCTGCACGTCTCAGCGCGCAGCATCGCGACGCGCGCCCTTTCTATTTTTGGCGATCACCAGGACATTTACGCCGTCCGTCAGACGGGTATTACCATCATGTCTTCGCACAGCGTTCAGGAAGTCGCCGACCTGGCACCTCTGGCCCATTTAATCGCCATTGACGCCGAAGCCCCGGTCCTCCATTTCTTCGATGGCTTCAGAACCTCGCACGAAATCCAAAACATCGAACTTGTCGATGACGCCGAATGGAAAAAACTCCTCCCGCTTGATAAAGTCGAAAAGTTTAAAGCTCGCGCATTAAATCCCCACACCCATCCCGTCACTCGCGGCGGTGCAGAAAACGAAGATATTTATTTTCAGGGTCGCGAAGCCCAGAACTCGCATTATGCGAAAGTACTCGAGTATGCCGAAAAGTATTTTAAAGAAGCGACGAGATTAACCGGACGTCATTACGCGCCATTTACATATTACGGTGATGAACAAGCCGAAGATATCGTCATCGCGATGGGTTCAGTCACCGAAACGACAATCGAAGTCATCGATGAACTGCGCAAAAACGGCGCAAAAGTCGGCTTGGTAAAAGTTCATCTCTATCGCCCGTTCTCGGCCAAACACCTCGTCAGCGTCATTCCCCAAAGCGTCAAGCGCATCGCCGTCTTAGATCGCACTAAGGAAATCGGCGCTCCCGGCGAACCCCTCTATCTCGATGTCGTGACCGCCCTTCGCCAAGAAGGACGCGATATCGCCGTCTATGGCGGCCGTTATGGCTTATCGAGCAAGGATGTTCCGCCCCGTGATGTTAAAGCCGTCTATGATATGCTTAAAAGCAAACCGTTCCATGATTTCACTATCGGCATCGTTGATGATGTCACCAACCGCTCACTGGCCGTCGATGAAGACTTTCACCCGGTTACCGACTACACCTCCTGCCTGTTCTACGGTTTAGGAAGCGATGGCACTGTTTCGGCGAATAAATCCTCGATTAAGATTATCGGCGATGCGACCGGCCAGTACGCTCAGGCATATTTCCAATACGATTCGCGCAAAGCCGGTGGCGTCACGCGTTCGCACCTGCGCTTTGGCAAATCTCCGATTCATTCGACCTATTTTATCGGCAATGCCGATTTCATCAGCTGCTCGCTCGATACTTATGTCATGAAGTTTGACATGCTGAAGAATTTGAAAAAAGGCGGTGTTTTCCTTCTCAATACCGATATGAGCGATGAAGCCCTCATCGCCATGATGCCTAACCGCGTCAAACATCAGTTAGCGAAGAAAAGCGCCAAGTTTTACGTCATCGACGCCAACAAGATCGCCCGCGAAGTCGGTTTGGGACGCCATACCAACACGATTCTCCAGGCCAGCTTCTTTTATCTCAATCAGACGATAATGCCTTATGAAAAAGCTGTCACCTGGATGAAAAAGCTCGTTTTGAAGGCCTATGGCAAAAAAGGCCAGGATGTCGTCGATATGAACAATCGCGCGATTGATGCCGGCACCCAGGGACTTCGCGAAGTCAAAGTCGATCCGAAATGGGTTGAACTGCCATATAAGCGCATCCATATCAAAACCGGAGATGACTATTTTGATAATTATGTCGATGTCGTCGGTTCCCTTGACGGCGATACAATTCCGGTCAGCAAGTTCACCGAACACGAATTGCTCGATGGCACGATGGATAATAATATCACCTTTAAAGAAAAGCGCAGCATCGCCGATATGGTTCCGCACTGGATTAAGGAAAACTGCATTCAGTGCAACACTTGCTCGTTTGTCTGCCCCCACGCAACTATCCGTCCTTTCCTCATTAATGAGGAAGAACTCGCCAAAGCTCCCGATATCGTCAAAAATGATGTCCGCGACGCCGTCGGTCCGAGTGTCAAAGGTCTCAAATTCCGCATTCAGGTATCGACGCAAAACTGCGTCGGCTGCGGTGTCTGCGTCGCCGAATGTCTGGCCAATAAAGCCGGACGCATCGCCCTCGAGATGGTTGAAGCCAAAGGTCAGTTCGCTCAGGAAGAAGGCGCTGACTATCTATATAAACACACGACTTATAAAAGTGATAAATTCCCGCTTAATACTGTCAAAGGCGTCGGTTTCCTGATGCCCTACATGGAAGTTTCAGGCGCATGTGCGGGCTGCGGCGAAACGCCGTATTACCGCCTGGCCTCTCAACTCTTTGGCCGTGATATGCTCATCGCCAATGCGACGGGATGTACATCCATCTACTGTGGTTCGACTCCGCTTACGCCCTTTGTTAAAGACGCAAATGGCGAAGGCGTGGCCTGGGCCAACTCGCTCTTTGAAGATAATGCCGAATTCGGTTTCGGCATGCGCCTCGCCACCGATTATAAATTGAGTTTAATCTCAAGAATTCTCGATGAAGCGCTTGCCAGCAATTTAGTTGAAGAAGAACTCAAAGAAGTCGCCCGCAAGTATCTTGAAAACATCAAGAACAGAGATGAAGCGCGCAAGATCGTCCCCGAACTCGTCCGCCTTGTCAAAGCCAGCAAAGACGATAATGTCAAACGCCTCCTGGCCCACGAACGCGACCTCGTCGACAAATCAGTTTGGATCGTCGGCGGTGACGGCTGGGCTTATGATATCGGCTACGGCGGCCTCGATCACGTCCTCGCCAATAACGATGATGTCAACGTCCTCGTCCTCGACACCGAAGTGTATTCCAATACCGGCGGTCAGTCTTCAAAATCCTCGCAAGTCGGTTCCATCGCTAAATTTACCGCCAGCGGCAAATCCGTCTCAAAGAAAAACCTTGCTCTGCAAGCTATGACATACGGCCACGTCTATGTCGCCCAGATTGCGCTAGGCGCCAACGCCATGAAAGCCATTCAAGCTCTCAAAGAAGCTGAGAGCTATGACGGACCATCGCTCATCATCGCCTACTCGCCATGCGTCAATCATGGTATCAAGGGTGGCATGACCAACTCGATTCGCACCGAAAAGGCAGCCGTCGAATGCGGTTATTTCACAACCTTCCGCTATGATCCGCGCAATGAGGCTAAAGGTTTGCCGGCCCTCACGCTCGACTGCAAAGAACCCGATTTCACCAAATTCAGAGACTTCGTGATGAACGAAACCCGTTTCTCGCAGCTGCCTAATATCAACCCTGAACACGCCGAAGCTCTTCTTGCTAAATCGGCGGAAGATGCCAAAAAGCGCTGGGAAAAAGTCAAGAAGTTCGGACTCTAATCTCAAGTAGTCAAAAACATGCAAAAACCCGATGAATCACATGATTTGTCGGGTTTTTTCTTGTTTAAGAGCATAAAAAAATGGTCGGAACGAAGGGATTTGAACCCTCGACCCCTACCACCCCAAGGTAGTGCGCTACCAAGCTGCGCTACGTCCCGCCATGTAAAGCAATAATATTATAATCTATCCTTTATCTTTTTCCACAATAATAGTAACTGTTTTTCCCGGAAAAACTTTTGCCATTTAATAGTGTCTTATTAGTATGCGCGGGCAAGAAATGTTAAAATAATATTTTGAGGCAAGCCATGGAACAAAAAACTATTTTCGTCAAAGGGGCCCGCGAGAACAATCTTAAAAACATCGATCTCGAAATCCCCAAAAACGCTCTGGTCGTCTTCACCGGCCTTTCCGGAAGCGGCAAAACAACACTGGCCTTTGACACGATTTATAGCGAAGGACAACGCCGTTATGTCGAAAGCCTGTCGAGTTATGCCCGGCAGTTTTTGGGAAATGTCGATAAACCCGATGTCGATTCGATCGAAGGCTTGTCACCCGCCATCTCAATCGATCAAAAGACAACTTCGCACAATCCCCGTTCGACGGTGGGAACCGTGACGGAAATCTATGACTATCTGCGCCTTCTTTTTGCTCGCATCGGCGTTCCTTACTGCCCGATCCATAATGAGCCGATCGTCTCCTTCTCGCCATCCAAGATGGTCGATGTCGCCTTGAGTTTCGACGAAGGTACGCGGATGCAAATCCTCTCTCCGCTCGTCCGCAATGAAAAAGGGACACAGGCCGAGACGCTGGCTAAGATTCGTCAGCAGGGGTTTGAAAGACTTCGCGTTGACGGCGTGCTTTTACGGATTGATGAAGTGCCCGAATTAGAAAAGAATAAGCGCCACACAATTGATATCGTCATCGATCGCCTAATTGTAAAAACCGACATTCGGACGCGCATTTTTGATGCGATTGAACTAGCTTTGGACTGGTCGCACGGTTACGTTATTTTATTGACCGATAAAGAAGAGAGACTCCTCAGTCAGCATCACAGCTGCAAATACTGCGGTTTTTCGGTGCCGAAACTCGAACCGCGCCTCT
>ERZ795030.2265-NODE-2265-length-23425-cov-18.167950_pt1 | contig 23425 bp, 16 predicted proteins | sample MGYA00375122_ERZ795030 | MGnify/ENA primary metagenome ERZ795030 (study PRJEB30165, sample SAMN05720146) | activated sludge metagenome | isolation source: anaerobic digester from wastewater treatment plant | place: Japan | collected 2015-04-20 ... | reverse complement strand
CAACCTAGACACGAGCACCCAAAATGGCTACAGTTTTATTGAAAACGCTCTAGGGCCGGAAATGTGGTTGCGAGGCCTTTCGGGCAGTTTATCCCTCAACCATATGGCTTTTATTACCTCCGCTTCCTCTAGCAAAGCATCCAAGCTGCGGCAGGGTTCAGCATCGACGCGCCCCAGTTTTTTCGCCGCCCAAAACCTAGCCAAGCAAAAGGCCGTCGAGAAAAAGGCCAAGACGTACAAGCTCCCCTTGGAGGAACTTGCCATTTTCACCCAGCAAATCGCCTCCCTGCTGAACGCCGGACTCCCGCTCGTGCAAACCCTTGAGGCGCTCCAAGAGCAGACAGAAGACCCTTATTTCAAGGTTATTATACGTGATGTGCGACTCGATATCTCATCGGGTAACTCGTTTTCCTCCGCCGTAAAGAAGTTCCCCAAAGCATTTCCGACGCTCTTCATCTCCATGGTCGAAGCCGGCGAAGCCTCGGGCGGCCTCGCGGAAATTCTGGCAAAAGTCGCCTCCTACTTCGAATCGAGCGTCAAACTCACAAAAAAGGTAAAATCCGCGATGACCTACCCCATCGCGGTCATCGGCTTGGCTGTGGTGCTCGTGAACGTGCTTCTGATCTTTGTCATTCCAGTGTTTGCGGCGATGTTCGCCGACTTCGGAAAGGCACTACCCGCTCCGACACAAATGCTGATCGATCTGAGCAATTTCCTGAAATCCTACTGGTGGATCGTCGGTCTCGTTGCCTTTGGGCTCTTTAAGGCAATCGAAAAGTTCATCGAAACCCCTCGTGGGCGGAGAATTAAAGATGAAGCGATCATCAAAGCCCCGGTCTTCGGCCCGCTCATCCACAAGATTTCTCTGTCTCGTTTTTGCCGCACCTACGCGACCTTGATCCGGTCGGGCGTTCCGATCCTGCGCACGCTCGAAATCGTCTCGAATGCCAGTGGGCGCGTGCAAATCGAGGATGCCTGCGTCGAAATATCGAAGCACATCAGCCAAGGTGGCCAAGTCTCAGAAGTCCTCGCCGCAAACCCCTTTTTCCCGCCGATGATCAAGCACATGGTCAAGGCCGGTGAGTCCACCGGCAATGTCGATGGCATGATGAGCAAGGTCGCCGACTTCTACGATACCGAGTGCGACGCCATCGTCGCGGCCCTCACCTCACTGATCGAGCCCCTTCTGATCGTCTTTCTCGGTGTCGTCGTCGGCGGCATTGTCATGGCCATGTTCCTCCCAATCTTCCAAATGGGCTCTGTTATTGGCGGGGGCTAATAATTACCATTTGCCATTCAAACTACGTCAGCCACGTTCCCGCTAACGCGGACCCGTTATCATGCCATCTGTTCTCATTGTCGACGACCTGCTTTCGATCCATGAAATGCTCGACGCTGTGATTCAGCCCACGGGCTTTGCCACAGCGTTTGCGACTGATGGGGAGAAGGCCCTCGCACTTTATAAGGCCGATAAATACGACTTGGTCCTCGCCGACATCGACATGAAGCCGATGGACGGCATTACCCTCCTCAAGCATCTCAAAGCGTACGACCCGTCCTGCGTCATCATCATCATGACCGCGTACGCGAGCACGGAGAGTGCCGTTCAAGCGCTCAAGTTCGGTGCCTTCGATTACCTGCAGAAACCATTCCGTGTCGATGAACTGATCGCCACCCTCAAGCGCGGCGTCGAATTCAAACAGTTCCAAGCCGAACAACAAAACGCGGCCACCCAGCACCCCGCCGCGACAGGCGACATCGAGACGCGCATCATCGGCACGAGCGCCCCGATCAAAAAGCTGATCCAGCAGATCAAAAAGCTCTCCACCGTCCGCACCCCCGTCCTGTTGCAGGGCGAGATCGGCACCGGCAAAACCACCGCGGCCGAAGTCCTCCACGCCAACAGTGCGCAGGAAGACGCCCCCTTCATCCGGATCGACTGCACCCTCAGCACCGAAGCCTCATTCAGGGAAGGGCTACTCGGACAGGGCGGCACCGGCGGCACATGGGTTCAGCAAGCCAAAGGCGGCACCCTGTTCCTCCAACACCTCCAAAGCCTCGCCCTGCCCATGCAACGCGAGCTCGTCAGCGTCCTGCGCAACACCGCGCAGGGCTTCCGACTCATTTGCACCGCCGACGTCGACCTCGAAAAGCTCACGGACGAAGGCAAATTCCACGACGAGCTCTTTTACCGCGTCGCATCCCTCCCGGTCATGCTCCCCGCTGTGCGCAACCGCCGCGAAGACATCCCCCTGCTGGTAAAATACTACCTCAACCAGGCGACCAACCCACTCTTCGACGCGAACTTGATCGAGCTTTCGGACGAAGCCATGGCCATTCTCTCGGCCTATAGCTGGCCCGGCAATCTGCCCGAACTGGCGCAAGTCGTATCCCAAATTGCCGGCGCCACCGAGACCCGCATCGTCGAAGAGAAACAAATTCCGCTGCGCCTCCGCGAGCCCAAGAGCTGGCCGTCCCTCAAGGACCATCTCGCGGCCCAGGAGAAAGAATACATCGAGCGGGTTCTCCACGCATGTCGTGGCGATAAGACCAAGGCCGCGGGCATCCTCGGCATCGACGCCGGCTCAATCGGGAGCTAAACCCGACGCGGGCTAGTGCGCCGCGCCGAGCAAGCGCACGTCAAACAGCCACCATTCACCGCCGCGCTGCTCCAAACGCGCCAAAAAGGCCTGCCCTGAGGCCAGACGCTCCATCGTGCGCGGAGCCACCCGTGCCACGAGCTCGCCCTCGCGCATGAGGCCAAACACCCCGTGCTGCCATATCCGCACACGTGGCACCCCGGCCCGCTCGACCACCAAGACGCGGCCCTTCAGAGGATAACCGGCCGCGGCCACCCGGCCCTCCAGGCAGTCACAATCGGCATCCATTTCCGCCAACACCGCCGCCGTGGGCAACAACACCCGCGTCGAAACCACGCGGCCCGCACGGTCTGCTCGCACGAGCAACAGCGACCCCGGCCCCACGACGGAATCCTCGCACTCTACGACCACTTGCGTGCGGTCGCCTGCCTGCCCCAGCGAGGCCGGGACCATCCCCCCACCCAACGCATTATATCGCCGCAATAAAAGCCCGGCCCCATCGCTCGACACCACATAGACTGACCCGTCCCGCATACGTGCGATTGCGCCACAGCTCAACGCACGGCCGCAATCCTGAGCCAACGTCCATACCCGGCCCCCATCGCTCGACCACGATAACTTCGCCGCGGCCCCTTCACTCCAAAACGCCCCCATTTGAGGACCATCCGCCGCCACCACCACCCAGAGCTGGTCCCAACCGCCCCGACGAGCGTCCCTCGATACCCACGTGGCAGGACGCCACATCACACCATCAAACGCACGCGCCGCCAACCCCTCCACACCACCCGCACTCGACATCCATGCCGTCAGCAGAGCGCTGCCATCGAGCAGGGGAACCAGCGCAAACGTCCCCGGCGCAGCCAACTCATCGCACACCGGCAACGCTGGCGCGCCCTCCTCCACGACCCGAAATAGCAACTCGCCCCCGGGGCTCCGCCACACGCCGAGAGTGCGTCCATCTGACAACACTGCGAGCGCGAGGGTGCAGTCACCGGCCGCCAACCGCGACGGCTCGGACCACGTGTGCCCAGCATCCGGAGACAGACAAACCATCCACGCACCATCCTGCCGCACCGCCACCGCGACACGCCCCCCTGCGCCCAATGCCAGCACCGGGCTCGCCCCATTCTCCAACGGCGCACACCACGCCATCGCCGGCACAGGCGACGGATCAGCCCACGCCCCACGCATTCGATCCCAACTCGCGAACAACAAACGCCCGCCCTGTGCCGCGCCACACTCCATCCACGCCAAGCCGATTGCCCCGTCTACCGACCGCGCCAGCGCGACATTCGAACCCGTGGCCACCATCGGGCCCACGCTCTCGCGGCACGACACCTCCAGCTGACGCGAGCTAAGCGGCACCGCCCACGCAACCGCCATTGCCGCCCATCCCGCGCAGAGCCATCGCAAAACCCATCGAAGCGCCGAAGTACATGCCACGTGCATCGCGCACACGTAGCCAGCGCCCTCGAAATGCAGCAACCCTGAAGCCCGACCACGCGCCCAGCTTCAGCACCTACTCACGGCCACACGCTCGGCAACCATGTCGTCAACCAGGGCACATACGTGATCAACAGCACACCGATCACCATCACCGCCAGCATGGGCAGCGAGACACGCGTCACCTCACTCATCGGCTTTTTGAAGCGGTACGAGGCCAACAACAGATTAAGCCCGACCGGTGGCGCGAGAAAACCCAGCTCCATGTTCGCCAGGAAAATGATTCCGAGATGTAGCGGCGACAGCCCGAAGGCCTCGCCGAGCGGCACGATCAACGGCACCATCACCACGATTGCCGCGTAAATCTCCACCAAGCCGCCCACCACCAGCAGCACCAGATTGAGCCCGAGCAGGAAAAGCCACTTCGAGTGGATCGTGCTCGTCGCCCACGCGACCGCCAGGTCGGGGATCTCCGCGTCCACCAGATAGTGAGTGAAGCCCAACGCCACGCCGAGGATGAGCAGTACGCCGCCCATCAGCAGGCCGCACTCCGAAATTACCCGCCACAAATCTCGCAGACTCCGGAGGTCGCGGTGCAGCACGCTCACGACAACCAGCGTATAGGCCGCCGTCAGTGCAGCGGCCTCGACCGGCGTCGCGAATCCACCAAACAACGACCCCAGCGCAACCACCGGCACGAGCAGCTCCCATTTGGCGCCCCATAGTGCCGCCTTCGCCTCCGCCCAGACAAACGGCTGCCGGCCTGCCTCGCCCAGTTTTGGCCCCTGCCGGATGCCCCACCATGCCGTCATACCCACCAGCAGCAGTCCGGGCAACAGCCCCGCCTTGAACATTTCCTCGATGCTCACACGCACCACCCCGCCACCGCTCGCGATGATCGCGTACAGCATCGGCGGCAAGCATGGCGGAAACAACATGCCCAGCGAACCGGCACCCGTGAGCAGTCCCAGCGCCGAGCGCTCCGAATAACGCGCCGCCAGCAGGACGGGCATCAACACGCCACCCAGCGCCAGAATCGTCGCCCCGGAGGCACCGGTGAACGTCGTGAAAAACGCACACACCAGCGTCGTCGCGATCGCCGGGCCGCCGCGCAACCCGCCGAACAACGCCTGAAACAACCGCACCAACCGGTGCGCCGCCTGGCTCTCGGCCAGCAAATACCCAGCAAGCGTGAATAGCGGGATGCTCGGCAGCGTCGGGTTGACCGTCAGCTGGTACAACTTCAGCGGCACAGGCAGAATCGGTTCGCCACCGCTCCACAGCAAAATCATCGCGGCACCGCCCAGCGCCGTGAAAATCGGGGCACCAAGCACGACCGCGATGCCGAGCAACCCCAGCGCCGGCCAGCGCAACGCCGCCGGATCGATCGGCGCCCAGATTCCCACCGCCAGCACCCCGGTCGCGAGCGCCACCGACCCCATGCGCCCGCTCCATTTCGGCGCGGCATGCCAGATCAACCGCAACGCCACTGCGGCAAATCCAACCACCAGCAGCGACTGCACCACCCACAGAGGAATCCCGTATGCAAAAACGCGCGCCAGCCGGTGCTGCGACACCACAAACTGCCAGCTCGCCAGGCACAGCCCCGCCGACATCGCCGCGCCCACCCCGTGCGAAACCACCCGCGCAACATCCGCCACCGACCCGCGGATCCATTGCGCCGCCCCGGCAAAAGCCAGCAACCGGTTCTCCCGCGCAGCCAGGGCGCCACCGAGCATCCCCACGACGAGCACCAGATGCTGCACCACCGAAACCGAGGACGGGATTCCCCCGCGGAAAAAGAACCTCAGCACCACTTCTGAGACCGGCAGCAGCACCATCAGGGCAAACGCGAGGGAAACCACCACATCCTCGCCCACGTGCAGCGGGCGCATCCAGTGGATCTTCCGAACGGACTGATCGGGGCCGGGCAGCTTCACGGATGAGGTTGGGCCCGGTATTCCTGGATGCTGCGGAGCGCGGCGTCGAAAACGTCCGCGGGAATCATCCGCCCACGGATTTTCGGATACTGTGCCTCGGCCATCTTGCGCCACTCGGCCACGATCTCCGGCGATGGCTTCGCGATCGTCAGGCCGCGACGGACCATCGCCGCCTCGGATTCCGCGCTCTCGCGCCGTCCCGTCGCCTTCATCTCCCGGCCCGCCGCACGCGCCGAGGCCATCAACGTCGCGCGCAACTCCGAGGGCAGCGCATCCCACGTCTTCTTGTTGACCACGCACGCGCCGACCAGCGGCGCATAGTTCAGCTCAAGCATGTACGGCGCGCGTTTGTCCACCTGTCCCGCCAACGCGAAAAAGGGAGGCATCGGCACGGCATCGATCAACCCCGTCTGCAAACTCGGCACGATGTCGGCTGTCTCGATCGCAACGAGGTTAAACCCCGCCGACTTCACGATCTCCATCTGCTCGGAGTCGCCCACCCACGTGAATAGACGCAGCTTGCGCAGGTCGTCCGGCGTCATGACCGGCTGGTTGGCAAAGAAGCGCACCCAGCCGACGTCGGTCCAAAACAGCACCACAAAACCCTTCTGCGCCAGAATCTCCTCGAGCCGCGGCTGGAGTTTTTCGCCCACGTAATCGACCTCCTCCAGGCTTTCGAATGCCATGGGCAACGACTGGAGCCCTTTGGCGGAGCGGTCCACTTCGCCCAGCCCCACGGCGGTCAGCACCGCGGCCTGGAGGCTGTTCCCCATCATCAACCCCACCATCTCCGCCTCGCCGCCAGCTTTTCCGCCCGCGTAAATCTTCAGCTCCACCGCACCGCCCGACTCCCGCTTCCAAGTCTCGCCGAGCCCCTGAAGGATCTTGTGGTACGAGGAGCCCACGGGCGCGAGCGTGCCCATCTTGATCGGTGCCGCACACAACGTCGCGGCAGACACCAAAGCGAGGAGACAAACCGCCCAGCGGCGGCAATGAGCGAATGCTGGCATAATGAAAGGTATCAGTACCGCAGGGTCTGGCCAACGGTGAGGAATAAATCCTCCTGGTGCGCTAGCAGCCAGCGTGCCCGCCGCTGCATCACGAGATTTGCCAGCCGTTGTTCCGGCTCGGCATCCGGGTCGATTGCGAGAGCCTTCTCCAGCGAGGCCACAAAGCCCGCCGCATCGTGCCGCTCCACACAGACCGCCTCCGCATAGGAGACATATGGCCCGGCAAGTCGCCCCGCCGACAACTCCACCGCACGCTCGAAATGCCGCTGCGCACGCTCCGCGGGATCCCCCGCCACGCCGCTCCGGTTCATTTCGTACGTGATGAGAAACGCGTGGATCGCTCCGCCGCCCCACGACTCGTCGAGCGCAAGCGCGCGATCGATCAGACTCTCCAGCTGCGGGATCTCCGCGATCAGCTCCGGGTCGTTTTTCCCGAGGGAAACCGCACCGCCCCAGGCCGCCGCCGTCCAGTAAAGCAACCCCACATCGTCCTTCTCGGCTCGGGCTGCCGCGGCCTTGGGATCGCGCATCAGCTCCGCGGCAAGCCCCGGATGCGCTGCCTCTAGACCGCGCAGGCCATAGGCCTTGGCGCGGAGAAAAAGTTTCTTCGCACGCACGCGCCCCGCCTCAGCGCGGGCAAAATCGGCGGTCTCGGATTCATCGGCCTCCTGCAGGACAAATCCGTACGCGTATTGCGTGAACCCGCTCGCGCAGGCCTGCAACAAGCCGCGATGCTCCGGCGTCTGCGCAAGCACGCTTTCCATCAACTTCAGACTAAACGGTGTCGCCTCACGGATGAGCTCTGGATCGTCGTCAGAAGCGTAGCTTGAACCGCCTCCGGCCAGCGCATCCGCCATCTGGCCCACTGCCGCACGCTTCACCGAGGCGCATCCGGCGAGCCCCACCAACGCCGCGGCCAGGAGGCCGGCGCGAGCCAGGGAACCATTGCGCAACGAGGCGTGGAGACTGTTCATTCGGCTCCATCCATACCGGCTCCGCCCCCGCGACGGGAAGCGAAAACAAGCAAGTCAGGGAAAACCTGGCCCGCTCGCACTCCGTCGTTCAGCTGCAGGTGCACACCAGATTGCGGTCGCCGTAAACATTATCCACGCGCCCGACGCTCGGCCAAAACTTGTCGGCCAGGGTCCACCGATCCGGAAACGCCGCAACCTGGCGGGTGTACGGATGGCTCCACGTATCGCTGCAGACCGCCGCAGCCGTGTGCGGTGCGTTTTTCAGAGGGTTGTCGTGCGCATCCATCGTCCCGCCAGCGACCGCCGACATCTCGGCGTGGATGGCGATGAGCGCATCGCAAAAACGGTCCAGCTCGCGCTTCGACTCACTCTCCGTCGGCTCGATCATGAGCGTACCCGGCACGGGGAAGGACATCGTGGGCGCATGGTAGCCATAATCCATCAGGCGTTTGGCAACATCCTCCACCTCGATGCCATGTGCCCTCCACGCGCGGAAATCCAGGATGCACTCATGTGCCACCAGTCCGCCAGCGCCGCGGTACAAAACAGGGAAATAAGGCGCGAGACGGTGGGCGACGTAGTTGGCGCCGAGAATCGCGCGCTCCGTGGCGGTACGCAGCCCATCGGCCCCGAGCATGCGAATGTAGAGCCAAGCAATCACGAGGAGCGACGCGCTGCCCCAAGGCGCAGAGGCCACCGCTCCCGCAGCCGCGCCACCCTGCGGTGCCACCACGGAATGCCCGGGCAGATAAGGCAACAAATGCGAAGCGACCCCGATCGGGCCGACGCCTGGGCCGCCGCCTCCGTGCGGCAGGCCGAAGGTCTTGTGCAGATTGAGGTGACACACATCGGCGCCGATCCGGCCAGGCGAGGCCAGTCCGGCGAGCGCGTTCATGTTGGCCCCATCCATGTAAACCTGCCCGCCGTGCTCGTGTACGATCTCGCAGACCTCCTGGATCGCCGGCTCGAAAACGCCGTGTGTCGACGGATACGTGATCATGATCGCAGCGAGCTCGCTGGCATGGAGCGACGCCTTGGCGCGAAGATCGGCCACGTCAATGTTGCCTCCGGCATCGCAGGCCACGGGGAGCACGGTGAGCCCGGCCATCGCGGCGCTCGCCGGATTGGTGCCATGCGCGCTCTCTGGGATCAGGCAGAGCCGGCGGTGCACCTGTCCGCGGGCGGCGTGGTACGCCCGGATGGCGAGCAGCCCGGCATATTCGCCCTGCGACCCGGCGTTGGGCTGGAGCGACACCGCAGCAAACCCGGTGATTTCGGCCAGCCAGGATTGTAGATCACGAAAGAGCATTCGATAGCCGCGCGTCTGCTCCGGCGGGGCAAAGGGGTGGATCTGGCTCCATTCCGGCCAGCTCAGCGGCAGCATGGCGCTGGCGGCGTTGAGCTTCATCGTGCAGGAGCCCAGCGGGATCATCGTATGGCAAAGCGTGAGGTCCTTCGCCTCAAGCCGGCGAATGTAGCGCAACAGCTCGTGCTCGCTGTGATATGAATTGAAAACGGGCTGGCCGAGAAACGCCGAGGTGCGCGCGTGCGGCCCAGGCAGCGAAGAGGCGGAGGCATCCAACGCAGCCAGCTCCATATCGAAGACCGCGGGATCGCCGAAGAGCCCGGCCAGCGTGCGCACTTCGTCGAGCGTCGTCGTCTCGTCGAGCGAAAGGCCGACCGTCGTCTCGTCGAGGATGCGCAAACTGAAGCGTCGGGCTACTGCGGCGGCATGCGTACGCAGCGCGGCGACGTTGCCCACCGCAAGTGTGTCGAACACCGGCTCCGTGTTCACGCGGGCGCCGAGGCGCCTGAGTGTCGAGGCGAGCAGGACCGTGAGCCCTCGCACGCGCGCGGCGATGCGCCGTAGGCCTTCGGGCCCATGATACACGGCGTACATCGAGGCCATGATGGCAGGGAGCGCCTGCGCCGTGCAGACGTTGGACGTGGCTTTCTCGCGCCGGATGTGCTGCTCGCGGGTGCCGAGAGCGAGGCGAAGCGCGGGGTTGCCGTGGGCATCCTTTGACTGACCGACCAGGCGGCCCGGCATCTGGCGTTTATACACATCGCGTGTCGCGAAAAACGCAGCGTGCGGCCCGCCAAATCCGAGTGGAGTGCCGAAACGTTGCGAGGAGCCGATGGCGACATCGGCGCCAAACTCGCCAGGGGGCCGCAAGAGCGTGAGAGCGAGGAGATCGGCCGCGACCACGGCGAGGGCACCGGCGGCATGCACACGACCGAAAAAGTCGGCATAGTCCCAAATGTTGCCGTGGGTATCGGGATACTGCACGAGGGCGCCGACCAGACCAGCCGGCAGCTCGGCCGTCCGGTGATCATCCACGACGACGATGAGGCCCTGCGCCTGCGCGCGGGTTCTCACGACGTCGATCGTCTGCGGATGGCAAGCTGAGGAGACAAAAAACACGCCGCCGCGCGTGGGCTGCACGCGGGCGCAGAGCATCATCGCCTCGGCCGCCGCCGTGCCCTCGTCGAGCAGGGAGGCGTTGGCGATCTCCAGTCCGGTGAGCTCGCAAACCATGGTCTGGAAATTGAGCAATGCCTCCAGGCGCCCCTGGGAAATCTCGGCCTGGTAGGGCGTGTACGCGGTGTACCACGCGGGATTTTCGAGGATGTTGCGCCGGATGACCGCCGGCACCGAGGTATCGTGATATCCCTGGCCGATAAAGCTGCGATAAACGCGGTTTTCGGACGCGAGCGCACGCAGCTCGCCCAGCGCGCCAAGTTCGCCAAGAGGCTCGGGCAGATTCAACCGGGAGACCCGAATAGCGGGGGGCAGAGCCGCCGCGACGAGCGCATCAAGCGAAGGCTGGCCGAGCGTTGCCAGCATGGCGGAGGCTTCCTCACCGGAGGCGCCGAGGTGTCGGCGTACAAACGAATCGGCAGGGGAGAACGGCTCGCGGGCAAGTGGCATGATGGGCAGGCCCGCACGCTACGCGGAGAGCGTGGTGCGGCGCAAGTGGGCACACTACGCGGCAAAGAAAAAGCCCGCCTTCGAAAAGGCGGGCTCGGGAGAGACGATCAGCGACGCTTAGAGGTTGGTGGCGGAGATCACCCCGGCCGGGATCGTGTAGACCTCGACGACGACTTCGCCTTCACCCAGCGGGGCCTTGTCCGTGGAGGTCGAGCTATCGTAGGCGCTCTGTGTATCCGTGGAAGAGGTGGCATGCGCAGTGTAAACGCCAGGGCTCAGCTTGCGGATGATGACGGCGTCCTTGCTGCCCGAGACGAAGGGCGTCAGGCCGACGGCGGCGCACACGCGGCCGATGTCGACCTCGGTCAGGACCTGGGCGGAGCCCGGAGTCCAATCATCGTTGGAAGCGAGGACCGTGGAGCCTTGGTAGAGATCGAGCTTCGGATTGCGCATGTAGTTCTGAATGCCGGAAGCCGAAAGCGACGGGCCCGCGGCACGCACGATCACGTATTGCTCGACGCCGGCAACGACAAAGCCGGGGATGACGGCCGAGCCCTTTTTGCAATACGCACGGGTCGAAACGGCTGCCATGTTGATGGCGGTGGTGGTGGGCACTTCACCGTCCATGTTGGGCTGCACGGTGACATAGGCCCACGATCCATAACCGGTGTAATACGCGCTCACCAACACGTAGTAGGTGGTGCCCGCTTTCGCCTCAAGGGTGGTGCAACCGACCGAGACCGTCCCGGCAATCTTCAGCGAACCCTCGGTCCCCGTGTAGACGAGGACCATTTGGTCGGTGTTGGCCGGGGTGATGCGGAAATCCACCACGCCATCGGCTGGTGCAGTCCACTTATACCACACCGTCTGGGCCTTGTTTGCCGGATCGGAGACATCGCGTGTGGCGTTATAAAGGTATGCGACCGCGGTCACCATGCTTTGCGAGCCCAGGTCCACCGGAGTGGCAAACGCGTCGTTGGCCGGATAGCGCGTGGTGGGATCGGCGGGGAAAATGACCGAGGCGGCAGGCATCGCCCTCTTGGTGAGCGTCACGACTGAGTTGAAATAATCGTAGTCGTAGTAATTTCCGGTCGCGATATAGTAGCGTTTGCCTGCCTGGACCGGCACCGTGCCGGCGCCGGCGTTGTACACCTGGCCGACAAGGCAGAGGGTATCCAAAGAGCTGCCCTGGTAAACGGAAACCCAGGAACCATAGGCGGAGCCTTCCATATCGAGGTTGAGCTCACAGGTCGCATCAGGGGTAAACGAGTACCAGAGGGTCCGGTAACCGTTCGACGATTCCAGCGCCTCGCGCGTGGCCGAGGTCGGGTAGCCAATGATCGCCAGAGGGAGCGTGCTCGGGACCACCTTGGCGTTGGCAAAGTTGTCGTTCGCCGGAGCCGTTGCAGTGGGTGCGCCTTCGGCAACCACCGTGATGCTATCATCCCAGATGACGGAGGTGGAGGTCATCGCGAAGGTGGCCACTGAAGCCGACGAACCGGTCGAAACCACGATTTTGTACGGGACCCCCTTCACCGCGATAAAGCTGGCGGAAGTCTGCGAGTACGTGGCGTCGTCCGTGATCACATGCGAGCCGCCACAAACGCCATGGAGCATCGAGAGTGAGTTGCCGGCAAAAATCTCGATGTAGCCCGTCAGGTCATTGACCGTATCATCGGTGCTGGTGATCGTCCCGGTGAGGGTCATCGTCACGCGCATCGTCTTGTCAGGCGTCCACGAGTACCAGACCGACTGGTAGCCGGTGGACACATCACCAGTTTCCTTGGTCGCTTCAGAGATATCGACCGTCGTGATGGAAGGGGTGTCGCCGGTCAGCGCGATGGCACTGCCGAAATTATCGTTGGACGGGGCGGCTGCCCACACCGTGAGGGGGAGCAGCAAACTCAGCAGGGATAGGGCGGTCTTCTTAAGCGTATGCATGTGATTGTTTATAAGCGGGTGGCAGGCGTCAGAAACGAGAAACGGACATCCGTTCTGCAAGGGGAGCCGGAGCTTGGGACTGGCAACGAGACGATTTGTTCACGATCCGTATGTTTCAGTGAGCCTTAACTGTAAGAGCGCGTATGGTCGCGATCACGCTTCACGGCGCAATCTCAAAGACGCCCATGCGCCCAACGCGCAGATTCAGGCGACTATAAGAGGGGTGAACCGCTCGGCGCCGCGACCCCACTCAGCTCGTCGAACGCCGCCGCCAGATTGGCCGGCAAACGGTTACCTCGCCCAGGGGGAACGTGAAAGTCGTCGAATCCCGGCATGTTACCCAAGCGGACCAGCTCATCCTTGCCCTGCCCCGCCGCGATCGCCTTGCCCGCCCGGTCGAGCAGCGCCGACAAATAGTCGCGCATGAGCAAGACGTCCGCCCGCCCCCCTGTATGGCCAAAGCGGGCATTGGCATGTGAAAAGATAAACACCGCATCCGCCGGGAAATCCTGAGCAACCGACTCCAGCGCAGCAATCCAGCCCCGAATATCCGCGCCCCCCGTCCGATCGATCACCGGATATGTGCGATTGAAGACCAAGTCGCCCAAGTGGACGACATTGGCCCGTTCAAAGCACACGATCGCATCGCCACCGGTGTGCGCCGGCGCCACAGACTGCGCCGTCACCACCTCGTCCCCCAGCTCACGCCGCCAGACATCGTCGAACAGCGTATCGGCAAAGACTTGTTTATAGGTGTCGCCGAGACGCTCGGCCTCGCGCAGCTGCAACTTCGGTACATTTTTCTGTGCCACGATCATACGGGCCGAGTTTTTAAACACGCCGTTGCCCCCCGTGTGGTCCTTGTGATGGTGCGTGTTGAAAACCACATCGACAAGCCGCTCGGCGCGCCCAGGCAAACCCGCCAGACACAGCCCGGCGGTCTCCGCGTATTGCGTGTCCACCACCACAAGCGCCTCCCCCGAAGCCAGCCAGCCAATCGCCCCTCCTCGTCCGGTAAAATACCCGGTTCCACGCCGCAAAGGCGTGAACTCGGTCGCACGGGGCGAGAGTGCCCTCGCAGGCTTCGTCGGCGCGCCACCTGACTCGGCTCTCAAAAACTGCGGCAAACAAAAACCTGCGGCTGTGAGCGTGGCGGAGCGGGTTAGAAATGTACGGCGATTCATGGGGCGTCGGGCTACGCTCAAACCAGACGCCTCCGCATGCCGCAAGGTTCCCCACAACATTTCGCCACGGCCCCCCGCGCATCAGGCCACGAACCCACAACACGCAAAACATTTACACCATTTTCAAAAAAACTGAGATTCCGGGTCGAAGAAACCCATAAACCCGAGAACTTTCTGTACCGAAGCCTACTCATACACACGCGCCCCAGGGGCGCTTACCCCACTGACCCGCTATGAAAGCCCTCATTGTCGACGACAAAGAAGAGAACACCTATCTTCTGGATATGATCCTGCGCTCGGCCGGATTCGAAACCCTCTCTGCACGCAACGGAGTCGAAGCCCTTGAACGGCTGGCGCAGCAGCAGGTCGATCTCATCATCTCCGACGTTCTCATGCCCCGGATGGATGGATTCCGATTCTGCCGCCAAGTCCACCAGACCCCCCAATGGCAACGCATCCCATTCGTCTTTTACACCGGTAGCTACACTGAAAAAGAAGACATGGAGCTCGCACGCCAGCTCGGCGCCACGCGCTACCTCATCAAGCCCCTCGACCCCGATGTCCTCACGGCCACGTTTCGCGAGCTCGTCGACCCCATGGCCCAGCCGCCGCCCGCCCCACTCCCCCCCGTCCCCGACGAAAACACCTACCTCAAAAGCTACAACGAACGCCTCGTCCATAAGCTCGAAGAAAAAGTCGAGGAGCTCGAAAAACTCTCCCACCGCCTCCAAGGCACCCTCGACGACAAGGTCAAGGAGATCGCCGAGCGCCAAAGCGTCGAAGAGTCCCTCCGCCTCAGCGAAGAGCGCTACCGCTCCGTGATCAGCGCCCTCGCCGAAGGCATCATCCTCATCGACGTCAAAACCATGTCGGTCGTCGCCTGCAACGACAGCGCCGCCCAGATCCTCGCCACCCCGCGCACACGCATCCTCGACCACAGCGCCGAGCTCCCCATCTGGCACCCGTCACGCCCCGACGGCTCCGCCCTGCCGGAGGACGAACAACCCCTCCTCCGCTGTATCCGTACCGGCCAGCCACAAAATTGCGACGTCCTCGGACTGCACCGCCCCGACGGCACCATCTCCTGGATCGCCGCCCACGTACGCCCCTGCATGGCCGACGCCCAGGGCCGCCCCGAGTGCGTTGTCATGTCGTTCACCGACATCACCGCCCAACGCGCCACCGAAGACCGCGTCCGCGATCAAGCCAACATCATCGACCTCTCCCACGAAGCCATCGTCATCTGGAGCTTCGACGGCGTCGTCCGCTACTGGAACCGCGGCGCCGAGCGCCTCTACGGGTGGTCCGCCTACGAAGCCATCGGCAAACCCGGATCCCAACTCTTCACTCGCGAACTCGCCCTCAAGGAGACCATCGAAAAAGCCTCGAAAGCCGAAGATACGTGGGAGTCCGAGCAGCACTACGTCACCAAACAAGGCACCCCGATCACCGTTAACGCACGGTTCACTCCCGTCCGAGACAACCAGGGCGCCCCCCAAGCCATCCTCGCCTTCTACTTCGACATCACCGAGCGCAAACAACTCGAAGAACAATTCCTCCGAGCCCAGCGCCTTGAAAGCCTCGGCATCCTCGCCGGTGGCGTCGCCCACGATCTCAACAATATCCTCTCCCCCATTCTCCTCGCGCTCCCGATCATCCGGCTTCGCGTCACCGACGCCCAAAGCCTCCACCTCCTCGATACCATGGAGGCCAGCGCCAACCGCGGCGCCCAGATCGTCCGCCAGATCCTCACCTTCTCCCGCGGCCTCCGCGCCGAAAAAGCCCCCGTCCAGACCCGCCACCTCCTCAAGGAAATCGCCGAGATTTCCCAGGAAACCTTTCCCAGGGCCATCACCATCGAGACCGACTTCCCCCGCAGCCTCTGGATGGTCGAAGCCGATACCACCCAGCTCCACCAGGTCCTCCTCAATCTCTGCGTCAACGCCCGCGACGCCATGCCCGACGGCGGCACCCTCGTCCTCAAAGCCGACAACGTCCAACTCGACGCCCCCGCGCTCCCCAAGACGCCCGACGCCCGCCCCGGTCGCTACGTCAAATGGTCCATCATCGACTCCGGCTCCGGCATCCCGCCCGAGCTTCTGGCGAAGCTCTTCACCCCCTTCTTCTCCACCAAAGCCCCCGACAAAGGCACCGGCCTCGGCCTCTGCACCGCCCTGAGCATCGTCCGCCAACACTCCGGATTCATGCAGGTCGAAAGCACCGTCGGCAAAGGCACACGCTTCGACGTCTTCCTCCCCGCCCTCGACTCCACCGAAGTCGACACCCCCGTCCTCCCGCCCTCGCTACCACGCGGCAACGACGAGCTCATCCTCGTCGTCGACGACGAGTTTGCCATGCGCCACATATGCCAGGACCTCCTCGTCGCGCACAACTACCGCGTCATCACTGCCGAAAGCGGACAACAGGCCCTCTCCCTCTTCCGCAATCAGGCCAACGAAATCGCCCTCGTCGTCACCGATTTCCTCATGCCCAGCATGAGCGGCGCCGAGCTTATCCGTATGATCCGCAGCCTCCGCGCCGACATCAAGGTCATCGCCATCAGCGGGCTCACCAGTGAGGAGTCCGTCCACCGTCCGCCCACCGGAGTCATCGCCGACGCCTTTTTGCCCAAACCCTTCTCCGCCGAGCAACTCCTCGTGTTTGTGCACGACGTGCTCGCCGACCACACGCAAGCCTGACCGGCCACCCGGCCGGCGCGGCCGCGTGCGCCGCCTCAAGCCTTGGCTTCGGCCGCGGCCTTCGTGCGCTTGGCCAGCTCCTTGAGCTCGGGCTCAATCTTCTGCCGCGCCTTTTTCACCATTCGATCGATGAAGAGCGTCCCGTTGAGATGATCTGCCTCATGCTGGATGCAACGCGCAAGCAGGCCATTGCAACGCAGCGTGTGCCCGATCCCAAACTGGTCCTGATACTTCACCTCGATCGCATCGGGCCGGATCACGTCACCGTACAGCTTCGGAAACGACAGACAGCCTTCCTCGTACACTTCCATCTCAGCCTCGGGCAAAGGCGTAATCTCCGGGTTGATCATCGCCATCGGCATGAAAAGCTCCTTCGGCGGGTGCCCGCCATCCAGTATCCAGTCAAAGTCCGCATCGCTCTCCCGCAGGTCCAGCACGCACAACTGGATCGCCAGCCCCACCTGTTGCGCCGCCAGCCCGATCCCCTTGTCCACGTGCATCTGCTCTACCATATCGTGCACCAGACCCGATAACGACGCATCGAAATCGGTGACTTTGGCGCCCTTTTTACGGAGGATAGGGCTGTTGTAGTGAACAATCGAGAGCGGCATCGGTCGGTATTTTTGAAAAACGTGGGTTTGCCTGTGCAGCCCCGCAAATCAAATGTTCAAATCATGAGCCCCCGCAACACGCACCGCTCGCCACATTGGGCCGTAGCCTCCGCATGGCTCGTTGCCGGGCTGGCGCTTCTGCTGCTTTCCTGGGCGCTCCCGGTCAGCGTCACCTCCGTCACACTCCCACTCCTTCAAGCCGCCGGCGCCGGCACCCCTTCCGTCTCGCAACTCGGACGCCAACTCGTCGTCTCCGAAAAGATCGGCCCCGCCGCGCTCGTCCACGCCGCCACCGTTTCCCTCCAGGATCCCGGCGCCGACGGCCTTCAATCCGCCATCGCCCAGCTCTCCTCGCAACAACCCGAGATGGTCGCCTGGGGCGGCTGGGACCCGTTTCTCGATCCACTCTTCAAGCTCCGCGAAAACAAAGGCCACACCGCCAGCACCCCCGTCCTCACCTTTTTCATCACCGGCCAGGCCCGCGAAACCCTTCGCAACTACCTCGCCAACTCCCGCTCCCTCGGCGTCCAAGCCGTCCTCCGCACCCGCGAAATCGACGAGACCGGCCGCTTCATCCCCGCCCTGCGCGCCGGCGGCCAGCCGCTCGACACCGTCATCCTGCTCACCGCGCTTCTCTACCAGGGCGAACACCTCTCACCCTCGCTCCAACGCGAGATCCGCACCCTCGCCGACGACGCCACCCGCCACAAATCCCTCGGCGACCTCGAAGCCTTCTACTTCGACCTCCTTTCACTCTCGAAACGCCTCGACTGGACCCAGCTCAGCGAACTCCTCCGCCACACCGACGACGCCAAGACCGTCAGCGAATACGCCCAGCTCGCCCGCGTTGCCCCCGCCGACCTTCCGCTGATCTACGCCGCAGCCCTCTTCTCCGACTCCGCCGACCGCGTCGCCAGTTACCTCCTCCAATACGGCAAATCCGGCCTCGCCGATCTCCGCACCGCGCTCCCGCTCGGCCAGGGCGCCGTCCGCCAGCTCCTCCTGCGCCAAGTCCCTCTCAACCGCTCGCCCGCCCCGGCCCTCGGCGGCGCCGCGGAGTTTGGCCTCCTCCATCCACAACTCGCCCTGGTCGTCAAATGGCTCGGCTTCCTCGCCGGCGCCTTCTGCCTGCTCCGCGGGCTCGACCGCGCGATCTTTGCCAACTTCGCCGCCCCCGGCCTCGCCCCGCGCCTCTCCCACCTCAAGGGCGGCGTGCTCTCCCTCCTGCTCGGCGGCCTCCTCGTGCTCGCCACCGAGCCCTTCCTCCTCCGCGCGGCTCCGCCTTCCGAATACAAAGTCAAACTCCTCATCCCCGCCCTCTCCATCTCCACCCCCGCCACACCCGCGGCCCAACCCTCTCGCATCATGGACACCTCCACCCTGCTCTCCATCGGTCTCTTCGCCACACTTCAGATCGGCATGTACCTGATCTGCCTCATGAAAATCCGCGAGATTGCACGCCAATCCCTCTCGCCGCTCGTGAAGCTCAAGCTCATGGAAAACGAGGAAAACCTCTTCGACGGCGGCCTCTACGTCGGCATCGCCGGCACCGCCACCGCCCTCGTCCTCCAGGTGCTCCGCGTCATCGAGCCCAACCTCCTCGCCGCCTATTCCTCCAACCTCTTCGGCATCATCTGCGTGGCCCTCGTGAAAATCCGTCACGTCCGCCCCTACAAGTGCGCCCTCATCCTTGAAGGCCAGCTCAAGGCCGATGTCCCCGTGGCCCCGGCTCCGGCCAAGTCCGCGTCATGAACAAGACGCTCCTCCTCATCATCTGCGACTTCCTCCTGCTGAATCTCCTCGCGCTGACCAGCTGGGAGAAAGCCGAGCCCACCGCCGTCGCACGCCCGGCCCCCGGTCAAACCGCAGAAGCCGGCGCGAGGTCCAAGGATCAGGACCTCGTCGAGACCATGCGCCTCTCGCTGGAGGACGAACGCTCCACGCGCACCCAACTCTCCACGCAACTCGCCTCACTCGAGGCCGAGAAGTCCACCCTCGCCAGCTCGCTCGCCAACACCCAGCAGCAGGCCACCGACCTCGACCGCCAGCTCACCGCCGCCTCGCAGGACGCCTCCGCTACCAAGGAGCGCCTCGCGCAACTCCAGCGCGAGTTCGACGCAAAACAAGCCGAGGCCGCCCACCAGCGCGAACAGGTTGCCAAGCTCGAAAAGGCCAACGCCGAAGCCCGCGAACGCATTGAGGGCCTCGCCGTCGCCGTCAAAGTCGCCGAGCAGGAAAAGCAGATCATCCGCGAGACCGCCGAGACCTACAAACAGCAGGCCGAGGCCGAGCGCCAGGAGCGCCAGAAGGTCCAGGCCACCACCGTCCAGCTCGCCCAGGGCGTCGGCCAGCTCGCCGAAAAATCCGGCGAGCTCACCCGCGAGATCCGCGACAACCGCCCCATCAACGCCAACGTCCTTTTCAACGAGTTCCTCGCCAACCGCGTCGAGGTGAAGATCGCCGCCGAGCGCGACGCCGTCATCGGCTCCGGCCGCCGCGAAAGCTCCGCCAACACCGTCCTCGTGACCGACGGCCGCCAAACCTACGCCTTGCTGCACATCGACGACACGCCGTTCAGCTACCAGGAGCTTTCCTCCAACTGGCTGCGCATCGGCGCCGAGCTCAGCCGCGGCTCCGGCCGCGATGCCGCCACCACGCTCCACTTCCTCTCGCTCGATCCGCGCGTCCTGGTCGTCCCCGTCGAGCCCGCGCAGGTCGCCCTCCTCGGCGCCAAGGTTTACCAACTCGCCTTGGAACCCTTCAAGTTCCCCGACGCCATGCTCGTGAACCAGGGCGGCAAGGGCTACGGCGAAGTCCCCTTCAAGCTCGACCCGCAGCAGCCCGCCTTCGTCCGCATGGACAACCGCTTCTTCAAAAAACTCGTCGGCGATTTCACGCCGTCGCGCGGCGACCTCGTCTTCAGCAAGACCGGCGAGCTGCTCGGCATCATGGTGAGCAACAGCTACTGCGCGCTGCTCGACAACTTCCTCCCGGCAAAATCCATCAAGCTCGGCGACACCTCCGGGCAGGAAACCGGCCGCCTGCTCAGCGAAATGGCCTCGCGCTACCGCAGCCTGCCCTTCCGCATGCAGTGACCCGCCCGCGCGGCGCCGCCGGACTCACTCCGCCCGCCGCGCGATCGTCTGGACGTACAAGTCCTCCACCTTCTTCCGCGCCCACGGCGTCTTCCGCAGAAACGTGAGGCTCGATTTCACGCTCGGATCGTAGAGGAAACAACGGACTGGCACGAGCCGGCCCAGCTCCGGCCAGCCGTGCTCTTCGGCGAGCCGGGTGACGATTTTCTCCAGCGTGATTCCGTGCAGCGGATCGTTGGACTTGGGCGCGGGCGTGGTCATGCCCGCGAGCAAGACCGCCTGCGCCTCCGCCGGCAAGGCCGCGCTCGCCCGCCGAGCCGTTGCCAAAACGTTACAATATTCCGCTTGCGGAATATACCCTCCGGCCCACGGTGTCCGCCATGGATCTCGTCCGACTCTACGAAGGCCTCTGCGACCGCACCCGCCTGCGGCTGCTCGCACTCCTCCAGTCGGGCCCGCTCTGCGTCTGTCACCTGCAGGAGGCGCTCGACGAGCCGCAGGTGAAAGTCTCCAAGCACCTCGGCTACCTGCGCGAGCGCGGCCTCGTGGAGTCCAACCGCCAGGGCAACTGGATCATCTACCGACTCCCCGCCACCCCGGCCTTCGCGCTCGCCGCCAACCTCGCCTGCCTGCGCGACTGCACCGACACCGAGCCCACGCTCCACCGCGACGCCCAGCGCCTGCAAAAACTCCGCACGCGCCTCGCCAAAGCCAAACGCTGCGGCTGCCCCCTGGCCGAATGACCCATTCCTTATGAGCTGCGACAAACCTCTCGTTCTCATCCTCTGCACCGGCAACTCCTGCCGTTCCCACCTCGCCGAAGGCATCCTGCGCAGCGTCGCCGGCGATTTCCTCGACGTGCAAAGCGCCGGCTCCAAGCCCGCCGGCTACGTGCACCCGCTCGCCATCCGCGCCATGCAGGAGATCGGCATCGACCTCTCCGCCCACCGCTCGAAATCCATGGGCGAGTTTGCCTACAAACCCGTCGAGACCGTCATCACCGTCTGCGGCAACGCCGACGCCGCCTGCCCGATTTTCCCCGGCCAGCTCAACCGTCACCACTGGCCGTTTGCCGACCCGGCCCACGCCACCGGCACCGAGGAGGAGCAGCTCGAAGTCTTCCGCCAGGTGCGCGACCAGATCCGCCGCGTCTTCACCGCCTACGCCGACGGACGCCGCGACCAGCTCAAAGCCAAAGCCTGAGCGCCCCGCCGCTCCCCACGTTTTCCATGTCCGACCAAGTTGCCAAAAACCTCTCGTTTCTCGACCGCTACCTGACGGTCTGGATCTTCGCCGCCATGGCGCTCGGCGTCGCCCTCGGCCACTTCGTGCTCGCCGACCCGGCCGCGTTTTTCGCGCCGCTCACCGTCGGCACGACCAACCTCCCCATCGCCGTCGGCCTCATCCTCATGATGTACCCGCCGCTCGCCAAGGTGAGGTACTCGCAACTCCCGAAAGTCTTCGCCGACCAGCGCGTGCTCACGCTCTCGCTCGTGCAAAACTGGGTGGTCGGGCCCGTGCTCATGTTTCTCCTCGCCGTGCTGCTACTGCGAGACCACCCCGACTACATGGTCGGGCTCATCCTCGTGGGCATCGCCCGCTGCATCGCGATGGTGCTCGTCTGGAACGAGCTCGCCAAAGGCAGCCGCGAGTACGCCGCCGGCCTCGTGGCGCTCAACAGCATCGCCCAGATCCTCACCTACAGCTTCTACGCGTGGGTGTTCGTGACGCTGCTGCCGCCCTACTTCGGCCTGGCGGGCGTCGTCGTGCCCGTGGCGATGGGCGACATCTTCCGCAGCGTGATGATCTACCTCGGCATCCCGTTTGCCGCCGGCGTGCTCAGCCGCGTGCTCCTCGTGCCGTGGAAAGGCGAGGCGTGGTACGAGCAGAAATTCATCCCGCGCATCTCGCCGCTCACGCTCGGCGCGCTCCTCTTCACGATCGTCGTGATGTTCACCTTCAAGGGCGAAGCCATCGTGCGCCTGCCGCTCGACGTGCTGCGCATCGCGATCCCGCTCGTCCTCTACTTCGCGATCATGTTCTTCGCGAGCTTTGCCATGGCGAAGAAGCTCGGCGCCGACTACCCGCGCTCGGCGTCACTGGCCTTCACCTCGGCGGGCAACAATTTCGAGCTGGCGATTGCCGTGGCCATCGCGGTCTTCGGCATCGACTCCGGCGTGGCGTTTGCGGCCGTCGTCGGCCCACTCGTCGAAGTCCCCGCCCTGATCGCCCTCGTCCACGCCGCCTTCTGGTTCAAGCGCCGCTTCGCCGGCGCGTGAAAACCACGCGCACCAGACAGGCCCATGATCGTCCAACAAGAACACTGCTCCGGCCAAGTGACACGGAGCAGCAGTTGGAAGATCAACAGGAGCTGCCGTTACTCAGGAAGTTCCTCCTCTAGCTTCTGAATATCGGACTCCTTATCCCGAAGAAACTTAATGAGATCGAAAAAAGCCAGTCCGCCTGGCTTACTAAGGTCGAAGCCCGACTCCTCAAGCAGAGTCCGCAAGTCAGCGTCATTCGCAGGAACGACGGCGCCATTCTCAAACAGGCTGACATACCCTTGTGACAATCCGGCTGCGGAACCAACAGCCGTTTGAGTCGTTGGAACCCCTGCTTTGCTGGGACTCTTGTACGCTCGGGTCGTCTTTGTGACCATGCCACAAATCAATTTGAGGCCTTCAAATTGATTCGCGAGTAGTTTAGCGGATGCTTTGCGCGGTGTATTTGCTTCGTTTGCCATAAGGAAAGTACTTCTCTGCCTATCTAGACCGCGCCCCCACAATTCTTCACGACCTGAATGAGTGAATGGGACAGGAGCATGCGGGGTGTTGGTGGGCAGATTTTTCCGAAGGCACCACACTGATGCCTCGGGCTGGGTTGCGCTCTTTCGAGCATGGCTAGCAAACGGCGGCGGCGCGGAAAGTCGAGCCAGCAGGCGGCTAGAGCGTTTTCAATAAAACTGTAGCCATTTTGGGTGCTCGTGTCTAGGTTGT
>ERZ795030.2263-NODE-2263-length-23434-cov-7.467984_pt1 | contig 23434 bp, 19 predicted proteins | sample MGYA00375122_ERZ795030 | MGnify/ENA primary metagenome ERZ795030 (study PRJEB30165, sample SAMN05720146) | activated sludge metagenome | isolation source: anaerobic digester from wastewater treatment plant | place: Japan | collected 2015-04-20 ... | reverse complement strand
TCTTTTCTTTTAATGGGGGGACTGGTTTTAAAGCCAAAGTTTTATTTTATATATTCCCCTTTTTATATTTATCTGGAATTGCTACACCAATAAAGCTTGAATGGTTATGGGCAACATTGACGAATGTTGGGTATTTAGCCTTGCTTACAACACTTGGTATTTTATTAGCGAATCGCACTGATTATAAATAATTATTTAGTTTCTGCTTTTACTTCAGTGTCTATTTTTACTTCGTCACTTTTTGCTTTGTTAATTATTTTTTCATGTTCGTGAAGAGCATAAAGCGCGGCACCAATCATCCCGCCTGTTTCACCAAAGTGTGACCGTTTTAAATTAATATACGGATGAAGTTGCGGTAGCGTATACTTTTCGACTGCTGGTAAAATATCATCAAAGAATTTATCCGCACTTTGCATCACAGCACCACCAAGAATTACAACATCAGGATCATAGAGTGAATAAATATTAGCGATACCTTTCCCTAAGTTATCAACCCACACATTTCTAATCGGGGAGAAACGGCTTTCGTTAAACACACTTGCGACGGTATGAATATTCGTGCCAAAGCGTTTTGCTTGGTTATATAAACTTTTACCCGAACAACTCCCTTCAAAACTATTACGATTCATTTTGTCATTAGGGCGCGGTGTTTCTGTATCAATAATCATATTGCCGATTTCTAAAGCAAAGCCACGTGCTCCTGTATAAATTTCTTTGTTAATAACAAGTCCGCCACCAACACCGGTCGATAAAGTAATATATTGGACGATGCGTTTATCAGCACCGGCACCAAAAAGTGCTTCAGCATAACACGCTGCGTTAGCGTCGTTAAGTAAATAGACAGGTTGCTTTATTTCTTTACGGAGTATTCGTTTAAAGTCAATATTTTCGTAACCTAAGTTTGGTAAGAGATGAATTAATGTAGTGCCGGGGCTAACAATACCAGGAACACCAACACCGATGGCGATTGCTTCAGGGGCATGAAATAAAACATTTTCTAATAAATCATTTATTTCTCGCACAAAGCGTAATTCACTGCGTTCTGGTGTTGCAACTTCCTTACTATAATAAATTGTTCCCTCACGGTCCACAACCGCGGCACGCATAGTAGCGGCACCGATATCTAATCCAATAACTCGTGTTAACATATTAATTTGTCCTTTCTAAATTCATTATTACTACTATTAATTCAACACTAAAGAAATGTAAGAGTAGTAACTATGAATTTCTTTCCTTATGAATAATTCATCGTAATAATTTTATCATAATTGTGCCTTAGTGATGGTAAAGGGTTATGCGAAGCATTCATAATCTTTACATTTAGTCTTGAATTACTAATATTAGCACTAAATTAAAAGCAAGATAAAGTCCTTTATTTTAAGGTGAAAAGTGTGAACAAAACGGGGCTTTGTTCATTACTAATTGTAAAATATTTTTTAATATCACTTTTCCAAAGAGAAGTACTTAATAACTTATGCCCATTATACGCTAATTATTCGGTTTTAAGTGCTTATTTACTAAATGAACAACCGTTTATTATTTTGTGATTTTGGAAAGTTAATAGTTGCCTAACTTTATATTTTATGCAAAAGAAAAAATTATTAAATGTAGTCGCAGCTGGTTTATTTTTAGTTGCCCTCATCTGATGGTTTGCCGTTCCTGCGATTGCTAGAACTCAACCAGAAGTAAGTTACACCTTCCTTGATTTAGCCTTTGGAAGAACTGAAACGCTCCTTGGAGTAGAAGTTATTATTTTTAAGTTTAGTTTCTTAAACTTCTTAGTCTTATTACTTCTCCTTGCTGGGGTTGGACTTAGTGTTGGCCGTTTAGTCGTTAAAGGTTTAGAAAAAAATAAACTTCTTGGCTTTGTCATTTTAGCGCTTGGCTTAGTGAGTGTTGTATTACTAGCACTTCTTAAAAACTTTGCGGTTATGCCAAATGTTGATGAACCAGCAAAAGCACTAGAAGCTTATAAACTTACTGGTGGTGCCGTCGTCGCTTTAGTCCTTGCTGGACTTGGTGGTGTTGCTGGTGTTGCCGCTGATCTTTTAAAATAAGATTAATTTTTAATTAAAATGAAAGATAACGCTTCGTCGCGTTATCTTTTTTTATATTTTTATTAATTATTTGCGGCAAAAAGGACTTATTTTCGCATTTTAGTTGTGTTACCTTCAACAAGTGTAACATCAACTATTTTTCCAGTTACTTCAGTATCTTCACTATCTTTAATTTTAGAGAATAAACTCACGAGCGCTAAATGGGCGGCACGCGGTTTATCGGCGTCAATTGTTGTTAATTTAATTGGATAAATAATTGCGCTTTGTAAATTATCAAAGCCGATAATATTAATATCTTCAGGTACTTTTATTCCTTTTTCACTTAAGTAGCCAATTACTTCGTAGGCTATTTGGTCATTGAAACAAAAAATGGAATCAATCTTTTTCTTTTGCACATCAAGCGTGTCCATTAGTTGACGGGTTGTTTGTTGCTTTTCGTTAAGAATAATGTTTGCTTCAGGAACGATAACATCATTATTTTTAAGTGCTTTTAAGAACCCGTTAAGTCGCTCATTATTAATATTAAGCTTGCGGGTCACACCAATGTAGGCAAAGTTTTTACCACCTAAATCAAATAATTTATAACCTGCGAGTTTACCACCACGATAATCGTTTGACGCAACGCTATCAATCCCGAGTGCATCCCCAGTGCCTCCTAGGAGTACAATGGGGACATTGTGGTCTTCAAAAAGCTCAATAACTTCTTTACTTGGCACTAAATAAGTAATAACACCGACAATGCGCATTGAGATGATTTCACGGGCAACTTCAAGTGATAAAGAACCGTCTTGACTACTTTCAAAAAATACCATTGGCCGGTAATTGGCCTTTGTTAATTCATTATTAAGATGATTATTCATAATTGCATAGTAAGGATTAACAATATTATCGTAGACTACAGCAATAACTCTTAATTTTGCCCCACGCATCAGCCTAGCTTGCGCATCAGGGATATAGCCTAATTCTTTAGCAATCGCTCTTACTCTTTCTTTTGTCGGTTCAGAAATACTTTTATGACCACGTAATGCACGTGAAACACTATTAACAGTTACACCTGCACGTTCCGCAATATCTTTTAATGTTACGCGCTCTTTATTATTCTTTTCCATAAAATAATTATGGCATATATTCGGTGCAAAATAAATTAGATTAACAATTAGTGCGACGCTTTGTTTACAAAAAACTTTTTTCGTTTTATAATTAGATTAACGATAACCTTTGAAAAACTATAATAGGGGGCGCTTATGAAAATAAAACGACATGTTCGCCATTTAATGGTCTTAGTATTTATGATGGTAATTTCTAGTTGTGCACTTTTCCCTACAAGTAGTGAAAAAGATTCGCTCCCAATTGCTTCAAGTAGTAGTGAAACGTTTTCGAGTGCAAATGAAAGTAGTGAAGAGCTATCAACAAGCGAAGTACCCTCAAGTGAAAGCGAAGTGCAAAGCAGTGAACCTGAACCAAGTAGTAAAGAGTTATCAAGTAGTGAGGAGCCTAGTATTAGCGTGGAACTTGAAATGAAAAGAAGTACATACACGAACTCTGTGTATTTTTATGATTTCCCTGACCCTTCAGGAGTATATGACCCAATTCAACGCATGTGGTTTTTATATGCAACAGGTGGCCAATATTTACGCTCGAGCGATGGCGTAACTTGGGGTCAAAAAGGTTGGGTCTTTGGTCATTTACCAGATTGGGGGACAAAAGGAGCAGGACTTTGGGCACCAGATGTGCAATATATAAACGGACAATATGTAATGTATTACTCACTTTCAACATGGGGCGATCCTAATCCGGGGATTGGTTACGCTACTGCGCCAAAACCAAATGGGCCGTGGACTGATCACGGTAAATTATTTTTATCACAAGAAATTGGTGTGAATAATAGTATTGACGCAAATGCTTTTGTTGATCCTAACACTAACCGTGTTTATTTAGTGTGGGGTTCAATGCGTGGTAACTATTTAGTGGAGCTTACGCGTGACGGTCTTGGGTTTAAAGCGGGAAGCGTTGAACAGGCGGCACTTAGTAAAATAAGAGTCGCGGGCTTAGATACGGTGCACGGCTGGGACGCTGAAACTTACGAAGCAGCCTATATTCGTTATTGGGATGGCTACTATTATTTATTCTTATCAATGGGTACATGTTGTGAAGGACTTAGCTCTACTTACAAAGTAGTAGTCGGGCGCGCCCTTTCACCATATGGTCCTTATTATGATGATACAGGCACGGATATGCGCAATCGTTCAGCGGGCAAACTAGTATTACAGAAAAATGATACATTTGTCGGCACTGGTCATAACTCAGTAATTGATGATGTTAACGGCGAACCGTGGATTTACTATCACGCTTATCATGTTGACAAACAAAGTGCGCGAGTTTTATTACAAGATAAATTATTATTTGATGAAAATGGATGGCCATATGTTGAAGGTTTTACGCCTTCGACGACGGAGCAAATTGGACCATACTACCATAGTGTAGTAGAATAGAAGGGGGAAGAGTATGAAACGCTATCGGATATTGTTGCCGCTACTTTGTGTAGCGCTACTTGTTAGTTGTAACCAAACTTCTAGCAGGGAAGAACCGATTACTGGAAGTGAAGTTGTAAGTGAAATAAGTGATGATTCACTTAGTGAAACGATTGCTTCAAGTGAAAAACCGCGTGAACTTACAACAGTCTTTTTCCAAAATCCAATTTATAATGCTGATTTTCCTGATCCGAGTATTGTCCGTCACACAGATGGACAATTTTATACATTTGCCACTGGTGGACGCATTATTAAAAGCGCTAATCTAGTGGAATGGGAAGCACTAAGTAATGCCATAGCGCGTCCAACTTGGGGCACACCTGGTGCAAATATCTGGGCACCTGATGTCCAATACATCAACGGACAATATGTAATGTATTATTCATTATCAAGGTGGGATGATCCTAACCCCGGAATTGGGATAGCGACTGCGACGCACCCAGCAGGACCCTGGACTGATCACGGTAAATTCTTTTTATCACAAGAAATTGGTGTAAATAATAGTATTGACCCAATGGTGTTTGTCGATGAAGATGAACGTGTTTATATGTTTTGGGGTAGTTTTAGAGGTATATACGCAATTGAATTAACAGCGGATGGCCTTGGTTTTAAAGACGGAAGTGTTGAACAAGCAGCGAATAATAAGGTGCATATCGCTGGTTTTGAAACAAATCGTAACTTTGATATATCGACCTTCGAAGGTGTATACATTATTAAAAAAGATAATTACTACTATATGTTTTTATCGACTGGTACATGTTGTTCTGGTGATTATACTTATAATGTTGTCGTTGGGCGAAGTGAAAGTATTTTAGGGGAATACTTTGATTCATATAATCGTAGTATGAAAAACGCTAATGTTGGACATTCCGTCGTCCATCAAAATGATTTCTTTATTGGTGTTGGTCATAATTCAATCTTGCGTGATGATGCTGGAACATATTGGATTCTTTATCACGGATTTGATGCAACAGTGGAAACGCGTAATGCCCGCAAGTTATTAATTGATAAACTCATATGGAATGCTGATAATTGGCCGAGTACATTAGGTAATGTGCCTAGTAATAATTATCGGCCAGGACCTGAATTATACTTAAGTGATGAAAATAATTAATGACGAATTAATTAGTTTGTCCTTGACTATTTTTGCTACGCTTTATAAAATAAAGGTGTAAGTAAGATTAACGATAATCTAAAAAACAAAATCATACCAATAATTCAATAAAAATAGATCGAAATTAGTGCCCCACAACTTAAACTTCAGAAACTACCATGATAGTTTCGTATCCTTATGTTTAATTAAATAATTGATGGTAAATAAATCAAAGGAAAAGGAGACTTGATTATGAAAAAACATCGCTATCTAGTGTTGGCACTACTTTCATTAGTGTTACTTGGCTCTTGTAAAGGTGATGGTAGTGAAAGCGGAAAGACAAGCGAACCGCAAGTAAGTACAACATCTACAGTTGGTTCAGAAGAAGGTGAACGAACAATTACGTGGTACGGCACTGATGATATTGTAATTACGATTGGAGACGAATTTACATTACTTGATGGGGTTCGCGCCGTCGACAGTGTTGATGGTGAACTAGAAGTTGTCGTCGCTGATGATGACTATTTTGATTGTTACTATGTATCGCAATACACAATTAAATACGAAGCGACAAATAGTGTTGGCACTAAAAGTACAAAGTATCGGATGGTGCAAGTTGTCAAAGGCTGTAATGTGTTTAACGGTAACTTTGCGATGGGTAAAACTTATTGGCGTTTTGATACACCAGGTGGGCAGGGGACATTTAATGTCATTAACGAAGAGGCCGTCTTTAGCTTTACCGATACAGGGAGCGAAGCGTGGTCCTTACAGCTTTACCAACAACCGGGGATTACCTTTAGTGCTGGGCGTACTTACGAAATGACTTTTATCGCTAAAAGTGATAAAGGGCGTTCAATTTCTGCCGGGTTTGAAAATTATAACGGTTTTGCTATGTTAATTCCTGGTTATCCAGCAATGGTACTAACTAGTGAATTCCAAACTTATTCAGCTATTTACACGGCAGATGCTGATTATCCGTCAGTTAAACCAGTGCTTTATTTAGGACGCGGTTTAGATATTGATGGTACAGCAAGTAAGGCAAATCCACTTGATTTAGTTGTCGATGATATTAAGGTTAGAGAAATTGTTTTACCGGAAGAAAGTAAACGTCCAGTGTTTAGTAATGCTGGACCAGTTACTGTATTCACTGGTGACCAATTTGAAGCATTACCGCCAGTTACCGCTGTGGATTATAAAGGTAACGACATTAGTGACCGCATTGAAAGAATTGGTGCAATTCCTGATTCAATCGCGGCTGTCACACGGATGCTTGTTAGTTATCGGGTTACGGACACCGAAGGTAATTTTAACTTTATTAATCGCTCTGTTAGTTATCAAATTGCGCGTGATAACCCGTATAACTTAATTAATGGTGACTTTAATAATGGACTCCAAGGGTGGGTACGAGATGTTAATCAAACTAATGGCACTGGTGCCGCAAACTTTATTGATAATGAAGACGGTACGATAACGATTGATATAACAAATGGTAGTAATGATAACTGGCACATTCAGTTTTATCAAAGCAATGTGAGTATTCAAGCAGGAAAGATTTATCGTGTAACTTTAATTGCTAAAGCTAGTATTGAACGTAAGGCCACAATTGAAATTAGTAATCCTTCCCAAAGTTATTCACGAGTCGCAACTAAACTAATTTCGTTAACGACGGAATATCAAACATTCTTACTTGAATTTAAGTCAACTGTTACTTGTTTAGCGAAAGTTAGCCTTTTACTTGGGGCGCAAGGCGCAAATCAAGTCACACTTGATAAATATGATAATGATATGATTAATGCTGACGAAGCAACAACAATTGATCTTCGTGATTATGAAGATTATGAAGTAATTAATGGTGACTTTAGATATGGTTACTATGGCTGGACACAAGAGATGACGCATGGTGCGGAAGTTGATTTCATCGCTGATCAAGCGAATGAGCAAATTAAGATTGATGTCATTAGTCCAGGAACGGCAAATTGGCATGTGCAAATTAATCAAGATGGGAAAACATTTACGGAAGGCAAGACTTACATTATGAAAGTTAGCGCAAGTGCATTAGCGGCAACGACGATTGCGATGGAAGTAACGAATAATAATGGTGAAACAGTTTTAGCCCGTGAAGATATTACTTTAAGTGCAACCTTAACAGAGTACACGATGGAATTTACACCATCACAAACATTTACACTCGGAAAATGTGCGCTCTTACTTGGCACTAGCGAAGTCACAGTAATTACAGTAAAAAGCGTAGCGATAGGAATTAAACCATAATGAAAAGAAAGATAGGATTTACTCTTATTTTATGCACCTTGCTAGTGGGATGTACTCCTCCAGTTTCTAGTGAAACACTACCTCCCACTAGTGAAGATGTAGTAACTAGCCAAAGTTTGGAAGAAGTACCCACAACTTATGAAAATCCAGTGTGGGAACCCGTTTTAGCTGACCCTGCTGTGATTCGCGCGGATGATGGGACTTATTATGCCTATGGTACGCAAGATAATGCGTTATGGGGTGATTACTTTGGTGTTCGGTATACACCAATCTTAAGTAGCACCAATCTTGTTGATTGGGAATATCGTGATCAAGCCTTTAAACCCGCAACAATGCCAACATGGAGTGAAACTTCAGGTGCGGGGTTATGGGCACCAGATATCGTTAAAATTGGTAATACATATAACTTATATTATTCGCTTTCAGCATGGGGCGATCCTAATCCTGGGATTGGTGTAGCAACAGGGCCTTCACCCTTAGGCCCATTTACTGACCAAGGCAAAATCTTTGATAGTAATGAAATTGGTGTTTATAATTCAATTGACCAAGCAGTATTTGTTGATACAGATAATCGTGTTTACATGTTTTGGGGCAGTTTTAGCGGCATTTACGCTGTGGAATTAACTGCTGATGGGCTTAGCGTCAAAGGTACAATCGCTGAAGCAAACGCTAATAAAGTACTTGTCGCTGGTGTTGATAACAAGCGATGGGACATTGGAAATTACGAAGGTGCTTATATCATTCGTGAGCGCGGTTATTACTATATGTTCCTTTCAACGGGGACATGTTGCGAAGGTCACCACTCAACTTATGAAGTGCGTGTGTGTCGCAGTGAAAGTATCTTAGGACCTTATTACGACAAAGCTGGGAACTTAATGACTTATCGGCAAAATCTAGGCACGCTAGTTGTGCGTGGTAATGATGACTTTGCTGGGGTTGGGCATAACTCAATTGTCAAAGATGACGCTGGTGAAAGTTATATTGTTTATCACGGTTTTGATAAATTTGAAGATCCTTATTACGGGACTACAAATCGCCGTGCATTATTAATTGATAAATTAGTGTGGGACAAGGAATATTGGCCAAGTGTTGAAGGCTTAGGACCTTCACGTGGGGCCGAGAGACCTTATATTGCACCACGCTAACAATATACATTTAGGAAAGGTAAAAATTATGAAAAAGAAAACGATTCCATTATTACTACTTGCTCTCGTATTAACGGGCTGCGGACAAACAAGTGAAAAACCTAGCCAACCCGGTGGAGGTGGTGAAGGTAGTGTTGAAGTATCATTACCGACATTTGAGAATGTCGCCTTAACTTACGGTAACCCAATTACGGGTGCAGATGGAACAGCAATGCGTCGCCTTGTCCGTGAATTTAATGAAGAATATCAAGGACAAATTACGGTGACTGAATCATTTATGCCGGAAGTAGATTTCTATGAATCACTTGTTGCGACAATTCCAATGAAACGTTCATTTGATATTGCTTTAATTCATAGTTATCGTGTACCATCATTCGCTAATAAAAACTTATTATTCCCGCTCGATAATTTAACAGCATCGACGGGAGTTGATATAACGCGTGAAAATTATATTGAAGATGTGTATGATGCGATGATTTGGGACAATAAGCAATATGGTGTCCCGCTTGATGTACATAGCATTATGCTTTATTACAATAAAGATTTACTTGCGCAACATGGCTGCGAAGTCCCGACTAATCGCGCAGAATTAATCGCTGCGGCGAAAAAGATGCCACAAACTAATGCTGGTGGCTGGGGCTTACCGCTTTCAACAACATGGCCAAGTGAATATATTTTTACAACAGCTTTATATCAAAATGGCGGGAAAGAAATTGATAAAAATACTTTAATGCCAGCCTTTAATAACACTGCTGGGGAAAAAGCACTGAAAGCAGTGGCGGATTTAATTCATATTGAAAAGATTTCACCACTTAATGTGAATGTTGATGCTGATTTACTCATGTTCCAACAAGGGAAAGCAATGTTCCACATTAACGGGAACTGGATGCTTAATAGTCTTGTTGATTCAGGAATTAATTTTGGTGTTACTTCCTTAGCGGATATGTTTGTTGATACACCAACTGCGGATAGCAAAAAAGTTGCAAGCCGTAGTCACACCTTTGTTTTACCACAAGGGCGAAATGAAACAATCAAGCAACAAGCTGCATTAGTGTTTATTAAATATGTTACTGAAAATGCATATTTATGGGCAGAAAGTGGCGGACATATTCCCGCAAGTAATATTGCGCGTAATACCGAGGAATATTTAGCGCTCCCATATCATCAAACTTATGGTGATGTTAATATGTATACACTTAATGAACCTTCTCCATATTATTACGAAGCTTTTGCACCAGTCTTTAGCCGTGTAACAACGGCCATGAGTGACGCTACATATGATGCGATGGCTTTACTTAACGCTGCGGCGGAAGAAGGTGAACAAGCCGTCTTAATTGCGCAACTTGAAGGTTAAAGGAAAGTTGATATAAATCATGGATGCCAAACAAAAATTAAAGCTGAAAGAAGGAATTAAACGCTACTTAACAGTGGCCTTCTTCCTATTGCCTTATATCGCCTTATTTGCGACATTCTTTATCTTTCCGCTTTTCTTTGGTGTTTATATTTCCTTTTTCCGCTATAACGTCTTTGATCCAAGTGCTAGTAAGTTTATTGGCTTTGATAACTACAAATTAGCGATCTCAGGCTTAACAATTGGTACAACGAATGTAACGTATTACGCAAAGATGTTTTGGGGTTCACTAAAGAACACGCTACTTTTCGTCTGTGTTTCTGTTCCCTTATTAATTATTATTCCGATCTTTATTGCAATCTTAATTGATATCCAACCACGCTTTTACAAAGTATTTCGAGTAATCTTTTTCTTACCGACGATTCTTTCAATTTCCGCGGTTGGGATCATTTTCAAATGGCAATTTGATACGCAATATGGCTTTGTAAATGGGTTAATTCGCGTGTTCGGTGGTAAAGAAGTTGCATGGCTTAATTCGCAACCTTATGCATGGATTGCGATTGTAGTAACGACAATTTGGTGGACAATTGGGACAAATACAGTCATTATTGGCGCCGGCTTAAAAGAAGTCGATAAACAGATGTACGAAGCTGCGGAAGTTGATGGCGCTAGTTATCCGCGGGTGATTTGGAGTATTGCTTTGCCTAGTATTAAAAATCAAATCTTTATCATTGTGTTTACGACAATTATCGCTAGTTTTAATATTTATGGTCAGCCCGATATCTTAACGGGTGGTGGACCAGCACCAAGCGGGACTGTCGCGGCTGGTACACCAGGCACGACAACTGTTGTAATGATGGTAATTCGCGGGTTAATGACTGGTGTTAATCGTCAACCTGGTTTAGCAGCGGCGATGTCACTAATTTTTGGTTCATTTATCTTAGTTGTTAGTCTTGGGCAAGCTGCATACAACAAATATAGGGAGAAATACTAATGGCAATTAAAAGTGGAGTGAAGCGCCGGAAACGTGTCGCATTTATTATTCTCTTAGTGCTGAGCATCTTATGGGTACTACCGCTTTTATGGGCGCTTGGTACTTCGTTTAAAAGCGCAAACGATATGCGCACGAATGTAATTACGATTATTCCGCGTGAATTTACCTTTGGTAATTATAAAAATTTATTTGATAATAGCGCGGTATATCCTATTTTTAAATGGTTACGCAATAGTGCGCTTATTGCGATAATTCATACGCTTTTATATTTAATTATTGCTTCCATGGCAGCCTATGCTTTTGGGGTAATGCGCTGGAAGGGTCGTAATATTGTTTTTGGTTTTTTACTAGCGACAATGGCGATTCCGACGGTGATTAACTTAACGCCGCTATTTACGATGGTCATTCGTTTTGGCTGGCTTGATAGTGAAGCAGCATGGAAATCAATTTTTGCGCTTATTGTGCCAGGACTAGGCGGAACATTTGGGCTCTTTATTATGCGGCAATTCTTTATGAATATACCATATGACTTAGTCGAAAGTGCGCAAATTGAAGGCTTAGGCCATTTTGGTGTGTATCGTAAAATTATTTTACCCTTAGGGAAATCCGCGGTGATGGTTGCGGGACTATTTGCTTTTATGGGAAGTTGGAATGACTACTTATGGCCGACTTTAACCGCTGCAGTGCACTTTGATCAAAATTGGTATACATTACAAACTGGGTTAGCGACAATGCAAAGTCAAAGTAATTATGACCCCGGTCAAGTAATGGCAGCAGCGATTATTTCGATTATTCCAGTATTAATCGTTTATATGTTTGTTCAAGATAAGATTATTGAAGGTGTCAGTCACACCGGTATTAAATAGAAGGGAGCATTAACTATATGTATCGCAAAGAATATCCGCGTCCCGCTCTTGTGCGCAAAGAGTGGCTAAATCTAAACGGAATATGGGATTTTGCTTTTGATGATGATAATGTTGGGTTAAACGAAAATTGGGTTGAAAAGGGAAAGTTTCCCTTAAAAATAAATGTACCGTTTGCGTTCCAAACGCCATTAAGCGGGATTAATGACCCTAGTTTTCATGATTATGTGTGGTATCGGCGTTTCTTTAGTGTTAAAAAAGAAGAAGGTAAACGCTTTATCTTACATTTTGGTGCGGTTGATTATGAATGTAAAATATATTTAAATAAAAAACATATTGGTGATCATATTGGTGGCCAAGTTCCATTTAGTTTTGATGTCACTGATTTTTTAAATTTTAATGAAGAAGAACTAGTAGTGTGGGTTAGTGACCCAAGTACAGAATTAAGTATGCCGCGTGGTAAACAATACTGGAAAGAAAAATCAGAAGTAATCTGGTATAACCGCACGACCGGAATTTGGCAAACAGTGTGGTTAGAAATCGTTCCAGAGGCATATGTTAAAAGTATGCGCATTACCCCACTTTTTGATGAAGGTAAGGTTCATTTTTCCTTAAGTTTTAGTCAAGTTGGTAGAGAACTTATTCTTGAAGATGAAAATGGCAAAATTAAATATGCTAAAGTACCTAATAAATTAACACATGAATTTACTGTTCAAACTTTTTTAGACGAGCAAGATTTTATAACAAAAGCGTGGTCACCAGAAAACCCGCATTTATTCCCGTTTAAATTACGGTATGGTGATGATTTGATTTCAAGTTACTTCGGTATGCGCAAGGTTCACGCTGATAAGGGGATTACATATTTAAATAATAAGCCCTATTATATGAAACTTGTGCTCGACCAAGGTTATTGGCCACAAAGCTTAGTGACGCCACCGAGTAAAGAAGCGCTAGAATATGATATAAAAATGGCGAAAGCAATGGGCTTTAACGGGGCACGTAAGCATCAAAAATGTGAAGATCCTTATTTTGCTTATTACGCTGATAAATTAGGTTTCTTAGTGTGGGGTGAAATGGCTAGTTCGATTCGCTTTAGTGAAAAATCAGCGTGGCGTGATAAACATGAATGGCCACAAATTATTGCTCGCGACTATAATCATCCGTCAATCGTCGCGTGGGTCCCACTTAATGAAAGTTGGGGTGTTGATGATATTGGTCACGATAAACGGCAACAACAACATGCACTTGAATTGTATTATTTAATTAAAAGTTTAGATAATACGCGCTTCGTTGTTGGGAATGACGGATGGGAACAAATAATTACCGACATTTGTGCGATTCATAATTATAATCATGGTCGTCATGATGATAAAGACGCCATTGCTGCTTTTAATAAATCAATTAGCACAAAAGAAGAATTACTGAAGTCAAGACCAGCGAATCGCGATATATATGCAGAGGGTTATAGTTATCGCGGTGAACCGATTCTTTTAACTGAATTTGGGGGAATTAGTTATCAAATGAATGAAGATAAGGGTTGGGGCTATACTGCGGTTGGTGACGCAGAGCATTTACTAAGTGAATATAAACGCATTATTTTAGCAATTAAAGAAAGCACTGCTCTTGTCGGATATTGCTATACGCAATTAACTGATGTTGAACAAGAAATTAATGGACTATTAACATATGACCGGAAGCCAAAACTTCCAGTTGAAAAAGTAAAGGAGGTGAATGACTTAATTCAAAAATATAAGTAGTTAGCACATCTTTTCGCCACTGTAGGAACGAGCACTACCCATAATTAAGAGGCGAAAAAAAGATTACTAATAAAGTTTGATGAAAGGAGAAAATATGAAAAAAAGAACATCAAAATTAATCATGTTATTACTTGGTCTCTCTTTACTTGCGGGTTGTTTTAAAACACCTTCAAGTGAAAAACCGCCAGTAAGTTCGGAACAGCCACCTGTAACAAGTGTGACGACTGAAGAGCCACCAGTATCTTCAGAACAGCCAAGTGAGCCACCGGTAAGCTCTGAAGAGCCACCAAGCTCAGAAGTTGAACCAGGTGAGCCAATCAAATTAGGGGACGCTGCTGCTGCTCTTGCCGATCCTAATGAAATTTATTTACAAGTTGGTGAAAAGGTAAATCTCACATATGCTCGAATTGTTGATAATGTACCTCGCATCCAATTTACTGTTGAAGATGGTGTCGCTTATGACGCACTTAAATTATTCGTCAAATTCCCTGGCGAAGTAGGTAAACGCTATAAGGTTAATGCGGCATTTACTGCTGCTGCGGCCTTTACTGGCACAATTAATGGCGAACGCTTCGATTTTATTCGTGGTGAAAACAATTTAGAATTTTATTACGATGAACTAGAAAATGAAGTTAGCATTGCCTTTGTCTTTGGCTTTAATGAAGAAGGTTTAGGCCTAAAAGCCAACAATATTACTTTTGGCGAAGGTAGTATTTCCGAACGCGTTTATGATGATCCAGAAACAACGCTTGCTGTTGATGGTGATATCAGCGATTGGAGTAATCTCAAAGCTTTTGAAAACACCGTTGGTGTCCATAGTAACACCGCAGAAGTCAAGCACAAGAGTGTCGACTTCTATGCAAGCTTGACAAGCACTGGGTTATACTTAGCCGCCGAAGCATATCACGATATTCTCATTGAAGAAAGTGAACACTGGTGGCAAAGCACTAACTTTGAAATCTTTATTCAGGGTAATAACCAATACTGGGTTAGTGCGCGCAAAGTTGATGGTGCATTCACTAAACGTGATAATGTTACAGAAGCCGCAATGGTGACAACCCCATTAACGGGCGAAGGTGTCGCTAATTTCCGTACAGTTGCTGAAATGTTTATTGCTAACGCTAACTTACCAGAAGCCGCGGTTGTTGGTGGTGAAATCCGTGTTGGTTTTGCTTGGAAGACAGATGGTGACTTATTAGATAACGGTGAAGCTGCTGGTGGTGGTCTTGACTGTTACTGGGTACCAAAAGGTACTTGGACGGATAATGCTGACCAAACATTCGTGACGATTAACGGGATTTTCAAGCAAACACAATTAACATTTGAACCAACGACCATGACAATTGATGGTGACTTAACTGATTGGGAAGAAAAAGCTGCTTACACTACTAACAAAATTTATATTGAAGGTAGTGATGCAACAAACCATAAGAATGTTACATTCATGGCTTTCTTAAATGATGAAGGACTCTTCCTTGCCGCTTTAGCGCACCATGATGTCTTAATTAATAATGAAGAAATATGGCACTCTAATACGAACTTTGAATTCTTCCTTAATGGTGGAAATCAGTATTATGTTACCGCAGCAGGGCAAGTAAGCTATGGTAAAGGTATTATTGTGACACAAGCATACAAAGGCGAACCGTATGCAGAATATGAATCAGTGGCCGAATTCTTTATTCCGCGCTGGGCACTCCCAGAAGGTGATATGCACCGCGTTGGCTTTGCGTGGAAGACTAATGGCGACACGGCAACTGGTTTAGGTGGCAGTGGTGGTGGACCAGATGCGTGGTGGTTTGAAGCTGGACACTTCCCAAATAATGCTGACGAACAATACTATGTTACCGCTGAAGGTCTCTTTAGAACTGATCCAACACCTGCTCCATAATTAAACAATAAAGTTTAGACATAAATAATACTCAGATAATTTCATTATTATCTCTATCTCCTCGCACACACCGTGCGAGGAGACCTTGTTTACAAAATGCTCGTAATTAAGAATTTGGTCCTAGTTATATCATTAATAGGACCTTTTCTATTATTTAGTGGCAAAATCAGCATTTATTACTGCAAAACATACTTATTTTATGTATAATTAAAATGTATTTATACAATGGAAAAGGATAATTTTATGAAATTATATGTTTTAGAAAATGACTTGCTTAAAGTAACTTTTTTAGATGTCGGTGCTAGTATTTATTCCTTTAGTGTTAAGGCGCTAGATAACCGCAATATTGTCTTAACAACAAAAGACAAAAACATTTATAAAGAACCACCGAAGAATGCTTATTTTGGCGCTACTGTTGGGCGGGTTGGTGGCAGGATTGCTAACGGTGAATTTATAATTGATGGCAAGAAGTATCAAGCCGCGCAAAATGAAAAAGTAACTAATTCACTACACGGCGGATTTGAAAGTTATGCCGCTAAACTTTTTGAAGTAGTGGAGGAAAAGGAAGATTATATTACTTTCCGTTATGTAAGTAGGGACGGTGAAGGGGGTTATCCTGGTGAACTTGAACTATATGTTAAATACACATTACTAGATAACTGTTTAGCGCTTGATTACGAAGCACGGACAACAAAGAAAACATTAGTGAACATTATTAATCATAGTTACTTTAATTTAAATGGTAAAGGTGACATTTTAAAACATAAGGTTAGCGCTGATGTTGAAGCAGTATTTGCGCTTGACGATAAACAAATTAACTTACTGCCTCTTAAAGTAAGAAAAGGCGACACTTTTGACTTAAGCACTGGTAAAAAGTTAGAAAAAATGGTGTTTGCCAAAGAAGTAAATGTACCACCGATGGGCGGGGTTGACCATTTACTTGTTACTCCAAAGCGGAAATTAACGCTTGAAGGTGAAGACTTACGCTTAATAGTTCTTAGTGATTATCCAGCAGTGCAAATTTATAGTACAAACTATCCGCCGGAAGTAACACTACTTGAAGGCACAAAAGTTATAAAATATGGCGGGTTAGCAATTGAACCAGCGGATATTGTCTGCGGGCAAAATGGTGAATTTAAAAACCTGGAACTATGTCCAGGTGAAGTTTATAAGCGCCGTATTAAATATATTGTTGAATTACTTTAATTCATGAGTGCCATCACTACTATCACTAGCGAAGAATGACGGTGCATAACCTATAACTTTCTTATATAAATCAATGACAAGTGGAGCTTGCTTCTCCACTTTTTCTTTTGGCACAATCGCAATTGCGCATCCGCCAAAGCCGGCACCAGTCATCCTGGCTCCGATTGCTCCTGTTTCTAAAAGGAGAAGAACAATGGTATCAAGTTCAAGCCCTGTTACTTCGTAATCATCGCGTAACGAATTATGTGAAGCGGTTAAAAGCTTGGCAAATTCTTCAATTTTCCCCTCTTTCAAAAGCATAGCGCTTTCTAGTGTCCGTTCTTGTTCGGTAATAATATGGCGAACTCTGCGAAATAGAAGCGGGTCAAGCAGTTTTTCAATTTGTGGTAAATCACTGCTCTTAAGTTCTGTTAAATTATTTATTTTAAAATGATTCTTTAATGTTTTAAGTGCTCCCATTGTTTCATTCCAGCGTTCATTGTATTTAGAATCCGCTAAACCGCGCCGCTTATTCGTATTAACAATGACAAGTTGATAATCTTTGAGGTCAAGCGGGATATAATCAAACTTTAGCGTGTTTGTGTTAAGGAGCAGTGCATTATTCTTTTTCCCGTTAGCGATAACGAACTGGTCCATAATCCCTGTTAAAACACCAATGTATTCGTTTTCAACTTTTTTTCCTAACACGGCCATTTTTGTGCGATCAATACCGAAATTAAATATATCATTAAGCATTTTAATAATAAGCAGTTCAAGTGATGAAGAAGATGATAGTCCGCCACTTGTGGGCATGTCACTTTCTAGATAGAGATTAAGACCGTGTGGCACATGATAACCTTCATCTTTTAAAACTTGAAACACACCGCGCACATAATTTGCCCAACCAGTAAAGGAGTCTTTTGATAAGTCCCCAAGATTAATTGTGATTGGGTAATCACTATAGCCAGTTGAATAAAGGCGAACTTCGTCGTCATCACGCAAGCTATATGCCCCGTACGTCCCAATTGAGAGTGCTACAGGAAGTACAAGCCCGCCATGATAATCAATATGTTCACCAATTAAATTAACTCTTCCTGGTGAAAAATATACCGCAACTGGTGGAGTGTTATAAATAGCGGCAAAGCGATGTTTAATATGATCTTTAATTGTCATAAGTTTGTCTCCTTTGTGATGAGATTTTAAGTATATATCAAATACATTTTACCCTATTTCATTTTTAATTACTCTAGGAGTAATAATTATCAAGTAATCACAAAAAATTGAATTTTAACTACTGTTAAATTATTGGATAGGTTATAATTTAAGAAGGAGGATAATTTATGGTAAGAAAAGAAATTAAACAACAAGCAAAAGACCTAATTAAGAACGGGAAATGGTTTTTACTCTTTGTCGTTCTCTTAATTGTTAGTGCAGTTTCAAGTTTAACCGCTGGTATTTTAATGCCAGTCGCACTCTTTGGATTACACTTAGCAATTGTAGGTATGTTTGCCGGTCAAGAATTTGACTTTAATCATTTCGGCACACCATTTAATGATTTTAACCACGCATTAAAAGTTATCGCGGTTTATTTCTTAACAATGCTCATCGTGATGGTAGGTACAATGTTATTTATCATTCCTGGCATCATCTTCTATATGATGTATGTCCAAGCCTATCGTATCATGATTGAAAAACCAGAAATTGGTATTATGGATGCGCTTCGTGAAAGTAAAGAAATGATGAATGGCTACAAAATGGATTATTTTGTGTTCCAACTTAGTTTCATCGGTCACTTCTTATTAATAATGATTACCTTTGGGCTATGGGGAATTTATTTAATGCCATACTTTGTTGTTGCCGACACTAATTATTACTTACACCTTAAACAAGTTCGTAATGAAGCAAAAGTCGTCGCCGAAGCTGCACCAGTTGAAGCTGAAGTAGTCGAATAATTTTTAAAAATTAAAACTCTCCTGTGCTAAAACATATGTAATTTAATAATTTTCCTTTACAATATGTATAGATAGAGGGGAGTTTTTATTATGAATAAAAAACAATTAGAAATTATGAGAAGCGGGAAAGGGTTCATTGCCGCTCTTGATCAAAGCGGAGGTTCAACACCAAAAGCATTACGCACCTATGGTGTCCCTGAAACCGCATATAAAACTGACGAAGAAATGTTTACTAAGGTCCACGAAATGCGGACGCGAATTATAAAAAGCGATGCCTTTAATAGTGAGCGAATTTTAGGGGCAATCTTATTTGAAAATACAATGGACCGGAAGATTGATGCAAGTTATACCGCTGATTACTTATGGGAAGAAAAAGGTATTGTTCCTTTTCTTAAAATTGATCAAGGTCTTTGTGAACCTATAAGTGGTGTCCAACTGATGAAGCCAATGCCGAATCTTGCTAGTCTTTTAGAAAGAGCGAAAGAACGAAAAATATTTGGTACTAAAATGCGTTCGGTCATTAAAGAAGCGAATGAACAAGGCATTAAACTTATTGTCGAACAACAATTTGCGGTCGCTAAAAAAGTAATAAATTACGGTTTAGTGCCAATTATTGAACCTGAAGTGGATATTAATAGTCCAACGAAAAAAGAAGCAGAAACGATTCTTCTAAAATTTATCCTCGAAGAGTTAGCAAAATTAGGACCAAATGATTTAGTGATGTTTAAAGTGACTCTACCTACAATGATGAATTTATATGCACCACTTTTAAAAGATCCGCGTGTTGTTCGTGTTGTAGCTTTAAGCGGGGGTTATACTCTTGAGCACGCTAATGATTTACTTTATTTAAATAAAGGTGTAATTGCTAGTTTCTCACGGGCATTAGTCGCGGATTTACGCGTCGACCAAAGTGATAAAGACTTTGACAAAACTTTAGCGAAGGCCGTTGAATCAATTTACGAAGCTTCGCTTACCTAAATAAGGAAAAGACATTAAGGATGAATGATTTACAAAAAGTATTATTAGAAAATCTAAAAGAGTTTATTCGTGTTTGTGAAAAACATAATTTACGCTATTACTTAGTAACAGGGAGTGCACTAGGTGCCGTAAGACATAAAGGCTTTATTCCGTGGGATGATGATATCGATGTAGCGATGCCACGAAATGATGCGATGAAACTTCTCGCGCTAAAAGATGAATTTAAAGAACCATACTTCTTACAGCACTACACAACTGACCCCAGTTTTCCTTATCCGTTTATGAAGTTACGCAATAGCGCGACAACTTTTGAAGAAGGTCTTTTAAAGTTTCATAAGATCAATCACGGTATTTATATTGATATTTTTATTATTGATGGGATGAGCAAGACATCAACCCTTAAAAATAAATGGAAAAACGCTTTAATGTGGCCAGTGATGTATCTTATTTATGCCGCGAATTTCTGGCAAAAACCGCGTAAAAATACATTTATCCTTCAAATCTTACTCTATCTTGTATCAATTCTTTTATTACCATTTAAAATTAATAATTGGCTCATTAAAGCACTTGATAAAAGTATGGCTAAAATCCCTTTTGAAGAGGCGACACTCGTTGGTGCTTACCTGCTTTGGGGCGGGAATAAAGAGGCGATGGATAAACGGATTTATGGTCCAGGTGTTAAGATGAAATTTGAAACAATTGAAGCCGTTCTCCCTGAAAATTATGATGCTTATTTAATAAATCGTTATGGTAATTACATGGAATTACCACCAGAACATAAAAGAGTCGGTCACCATAAACCGAGCGCCTTAAGCACTAAAGTTAGTTATAAAGATTATTACAAACGAAAAAAGCGCCGCTAGGGCGCCTTTTTTGTCGTTTAGTTAACTATTTTTCTTCGAGTACTCGGCGATAAATTTCTCCGAGTTTTTTACCGATTTCTTTAATGTCACGTTCTGCTGCTACTTTGTAACCTGCTTCCCTTGTATCCGCGGCTTTTTTAGTAATAATGTCATCAAGTAACGCTTTAAATTCTTCATTAGTTTTACCTTTATGACAATTGACACCGTGCGTTAACCATTCTTCGTAAATCGGGATATCACGGATGAGAAGTGGACACTTACTTGCGAGGGCTTCAAGGACAACAATTCCTTCTGTTTCTTCGTAAGTTGGGAAGAAGAAGACATCAGCGTTTGCAAAAGCGCCTTCGATAATATCACCAGCAATGTAGCCTGGCATAATTACATTATCGGGTTTATTTTTAATGGCTTTTTTAATTTTACGACTTAGAACCGCTTTAGGGGTATGTCCAAACCAAATAAATGTATATTCAGGCCGATCTTTTGCAATTTCAATTAAGTCGTGGAGACCTTTACGCGCTAAGAAAAGCCCAACAGTCATTACGACTTTTTGGTCAGGTTTAAGCTTAAAATATTCACGAAACTTTTGAATTTTTTCTTTATTATCAGCGTTAAATCTCGCTAAATCGACACCGTTTGATAAGGCAACAACTTCACGATTTAAGCCGTATGTATCAAGTAATTTTTTGGAGTATGGTGTTGGTGTTATGACAAGGTCACCCATTTTGTAAATGCGTTTTAAGTGTATTTTGAAAAAAGGTGCAATTTGATTACTTAGCATGAAGGAGTTCATAAAGTCTTCTTTTGTTGAGTGACCATAAACTATTACTTTTTTTCCTTGTCTTCTTGCTTTGCGTGCCATACGGAAAGCACTAGGGTCAATGGTGTTAATGACGACGAGATCATAGTCATCTTTTTCATTTGTGGTAAACGGGATTTTTGCTTCTGTTAATGCTTTGACTTGATGCTTCATCGCGCGACCCACACCAGACTTATCATATAATTTTTGTTTTTTATTAAATAAGAGAATTCGCATACTCCGGGCTCCTTTCACTCTCTTTTTATCATATCACGATATATACTTTTTTGAACGTGTTAATAGTTTATAATTTAATGCTATAATTATTGCTATTAAAGGGAACTAAACCCTTAATAATAGAAAGAGTTAAAGCTATGCGTGAAGCTTACAAAAAGATACCGTGTCGGATAACGGTCATTGACTTATTAAAACTTACAGGGATGATTTTTATTTGTATCCCGCACTGTTTACAAAGATGGGGGCCAAGTGATTATACATCAACATTAGGCTTTTCTTTTTTCTATAGTGTTGGTCTTTCGATGTTTTTCTTTAGTAGCGGAATTGTGCTCCGCCGCATCACATCACTTAAAGATTTGCTTATATTTATAGTAAAAACTGTTGGTGTGTATTTAACATCCGCCTTTATTTTTACTGTTTTATCAATTTATACTTTGCCGCGCTTTACGCTTTTAGAAAAAGACTTTGGCTACTGGATGAATGAATTGTATTTACGCACTGATACATTTTATTGGTATTTGCTTGTCGCAACATTAATTAATATTTTTATCGCTAGTGCATATTACTTTGTGTCTTTAATAAAGAAAAATAACCTTAAGTGGGACATTTTTAAGGCAAGTCTTATAATTATACTTACAGTTGCTTACTCAATGATTTTTTTACATATTTATAATAGAGAAGACTTAGGACCAGGGTGCTTAGGTGCTTCTTTAGTGCTTTACTATTTACCGATAACTTTATTTGGTTTTCTTTTTAACATATTTAAACCGTATTTACTTAAACTACCACGCCAAGAATTACTTAAGGGTATCGCTACTTTAGTTGCGCTAGTAATTTATATACCGCTTTTAATTGTGTATCGCGATTGGCTCCCTCATTTAAACGGCTCATTTTGGACAATTAGTGCCTTATGGATATGTTCACTTAGCGGGACAATTGTGTATTATTACTTACTTTCCAAAATCTCACACTTTACAATTGCTAAAAAAGTATCATGTTACGGCTTCTTTAGCGGACAATTTTATTTAGTGCATGTGTATATTATTCGTCTTTTTGCTACATATATTCCGCGACCCGAGACGTTTGACTTTCCGGCAATTATGTTTGTTACCTTTTTAACAATTATCTTCACAATCGGTAGTATTTTAATTACTGTTTTCTTACGCTTTATTCCTTACACGGACTTCTTATTATTTATTAGTTATGATCGCTATAAAGACATTATTTATCCGCATCGTTGGCTAAAAAGAGTAGTGCTCCAAAAATAAAATTTAATGATTTAATTAAGAAGTGCTACGCTGATAGTCGTCAATTAATAATGAAAAAATGTTTCAACCGTGAATAAAAATTTGCTGTGTTTATTTTACTTTGCAAAATAAATAATCATAAATTACAAAAAGTGTAATTCTAAAACATTTTTGTTACATGAAAAAGATAAAGTGACAAAATAGAAAATAAAGTTTTAAAAATAGA
>ERZ795030.2260-NODE-2260-length-23456-cov-4.590146_pt1 | contig 23456 bp, 24 predicted proteins | sample MGYA00375122_ERZ795030 | MGnify/ENA primary metagenome ERZ795030 (study PRJEB30165, sample SAMN05720146) | activated sludge metagenome | isolation source: anaerobic digester from wastewater treatment plant | place: Japan | collected 2015-04-20 ... | reverse complement strand
TGAACCACAGATGCACACAGATGGACACAGATGAAGAGAGATGAAGGCGAAATAGCACGACTGAATTCGACCACCGAAAAGATTATTGGGTGTGCTTATACGGTTAGCAATGCGTTGGGATGTGGATTTGTAGAGAAAGTATATGAGAATGCGCTGGCAATTGAGATAAAGCAACGGCTTGGAACTCAAGCGCCAGTACCCGTTGAATGTACAGTACCGAGGCGCCACAGTAGGCGAGTTTCAACTGGACATGTTAGTGGAGAATTCGGTGATTGTGGAACTCAAGGCAGTGAAAGATCTGGACGATGTCCATGCAGCACAATGCATCAACTATTTGAAGGCGTCCAATCTTCCCATCTGTCTTCTTCTCAATTTTGGCGGCAAACGCGTGCAAATCAAACGTTTCCTGGGACAAGGAATCCAACTATGACTTCCTCATCCCTCTTCATCTGTGTCCATCTGTGTCCATCTGTGGTTGAAAGTTCTTCCTATGATACCTGGTAAAGTGATAGGTCGCCTGGTCGCGAGTCATGCGACGCCTGCGTTCAAGGGCGTGAAGTTTCTGCTCGTTCAGCCGATGGACGAGAACGGCGCAGACCTGGGCGCGGCGGTGGTGGCATGCGACGCGATCGGCGCGAACGTGAGCGAACGCGTGTTCATGGCGCAGGGACGCGAGGCGACGATCCTGTTGCCGGACACATTCAACTGCGCCGACATGACGGTGATTGCGATCATCGACGAGGTGACGCCATGAAGCTCGCACGCGTTGTACGACAGGTAGTCGCCACGCAGAAGCCGGAGGCGTATCGCGGCGTGAAGACCTTCATGGTCAAACCGCTGGCGCTCGATGGCAGGGAAGACAAAGCGACGTTTGTCGCGGTGGACCGTGTACAGGCCGGAGTGGGAGATCTTGTGCTGATCATGCAAGAGGGCAGTTCCGCGCGGCATATGTTCAACAATCAACAAGCGACGATGCGTACGGTGATCGTAGGCATTGTCGATCACGTGGAGATAGAGCGATGACCGAACTCGAGTTGCGCAAAGCCATCTGCGACGTGGGCCGTCGCATGTACACGAAAAATCTTGTCGCCGCGACGGACGGCAACATCAGCATCAAGATTGGACCGGACCGTTTTCTTGTGACGCCGAGCGGCGTGTGCAAGGGCGACATGGCGCCCAACGACATCCTTCTGACCGATTCGCGCGGCGTGAAAATCAGCGGCGCCGGCAAGGTCACCTCCGAGTTCTTCACGCACCTTGCCGCGTATGAAGAGCGATCCGACATCACCGCCGTCGTCCACGCGCACCCGCCCAAGGCGATAGGGTTCAGCGTAGCAGGTGTGTCGTTGGCCGAATGCGTGTTGCCGGAGGTGGTGATGTCGATTGGCGGCGTGCCCACGACCGATTACGCCACCCCGGGCAGCAAGGAAGGCTACAACGTCATCCGCGATCTCATCCGTCAGTGTGATGCGTTGATGCTGGACCGACACGGGGCCGTCACCGTCGGCGTCACCGTCTACGACGCCTATTTCAAACTCGAAAAGATCGAGCACGCCGCCGAGACGCTCTTCATCGCGCGCATGCTCGGCGAAGTCCGCACGTTGTCCCGCGACGAAGTCGAGAAGCTCGCCGAGTCGCGCAAGGCATATGGCGCTTCCGGCAAGGCCTACACGTGCGGCGGCGACGGTTGCCCCTGCAAAGACCCCTGCACAGGCAAATCGGATTCGCAGATGGATCGGTTCATTTCAGAGACCTTGCGTGTGCTGGGCCATGGATGAACATTTTCGCCACTGCCGAATGCCCCGAATCTCCACATAAACGATCTATTGACGCATTTCCTTTGCGTAAAAATCTAAAAACAAGATTATTGATCCCGAACTGCTTGCAAAACGCTTGTCTCTATACGTAGTATTATCACGAACGGAGTGATCGGCGCAACGCTGTAGTCCGTGTTGGAGGTGCGAATGGCCCATCCCGGTGAATCGTCGGCCGACGAGAAAACGCGCGCATGCCCCACGTGTCGCATGATGATCAGCGTCCTGGCGACGCGGTGCCGTTTCTGCGGGGCGGAAGTTGGCCGTCCTCGTGAAGAGACCCGCAGTCTTACCATCGATGACCTCGGCGGCGAAACCATTCAGCATTATGTGCCCTCGACGAACGTGATGGAGGCCATCGAGGCGTTTCGCGCCGAGGAGGTGAAGGGGAGCGACGGCGACAAGAAGGGCCCCAAGACGCGAAAAACGCCCGCGCGCGGCACGCGAATCGCCGAAGGGCTCCCCGATCTGGACGAGAAGGGGCGCGCGCTTGCCAATATTGACAAGGGCCGACGGGGAAGACGGCTATATGGCGCCGGGAAATCGGGACCGAAGAAATCGGGATCGAGACCTGGCGTTTCTTGGCTTAAGTATGCCGTGACGGCGGTTGGCGTTTTGGCGGGGATCGCGGCGCTGTATTGGGGCGGCCGATATGCGATCGACATGGTTCGCGAGTACCGCGCGACGAAGGGGGAGGTTGTAGCAAGCTACAACCCTGCGGAACGCATGCTGCGCGACGGGGAGGCGCCGGACAAAACGCTCGAAGCGGCCGTAAAAGCCTGCAAGGAAAGCGATACGCCCGAAAACAGAGCTATTCTTGAGCAGGCCCGCAAGCGCATGACCGACAAGGTGGACGAACTGCTGAACATGCCCGAAGGCAAGTGGAGCGAGCAAGTATTGAAGCAAGCGGCTCAGCTTGCCGCGGCGGCGGAACGCATCGACGCAAACGATGCGTTCCGAAAGCTCAAGGCCAGCGTCGACGACGAATCCCGGTTTTACTACATGCATTTGTCCGCGATTCGGCAAGGGACAGACGGCGAGCCGGTGGCCGTTTTCAAGCTGGCGGATTCCGCCTCCGAAACGGAAGCCCGGAAGGACGAAATCGTGAATGGTCGGTTCAAAGTGCTTTTCATAGGAAAGGATTCCGCCAGACTCGCCGACCAGGTCCGCAACAATCGCAACATCACCTACGACGTTTTTGGGGCAATCCGGTAACGCTCTATTTTCATGCCGCGGTTTTGTCCGAATATTGGACGTACATTTTACTCGGCAACCGATCTGCGTTAACCGCTCCGATCCTCTCCGTTGTTTTGACACGCATTGGCTGCTAGGGGGCGGCGTCGCGGGGAGGTTTCCTGCCAGGTTCATGGGCGGTCTTGGAAGAAGGCTGGCATCGATCCGCCGCGGTGGAGCATTGGGTGCGACCACAGGCGCATCCAGCCGTTTTCCCGCGCAAAACGTTCCGCCAACGGATCGCGATGTAGAAAACGGCGACGGCAATTACAGCCAATACGAGCACGATTTGCGCGTCCATGTCACCCTCCCCAGCCCGCTGCAAGGGCGATCCGGTAGATAATCCATGCGCCGGCATACGCAAGCGCGGTCATATAAACGAATGCAAACGTAGGCCATCGCCAGGTTTTGGTCTCGCGGTAAATCATGACGAGAGTCGCGCCGCACTGGCAGCACAACGCGAAGAACACCATGATGGACAAGGCCACGGGAACGGTGAACAGCGGAGCGCCGCCGGTGCGTTGCGCGCGGCGCAGACTGTCGAGAAACCCTGTCTCCTCGGCATCGTCGCTCAGGTTGAATAAGGTGCCCAAGGTCGAGACGATGACTTCGCGGGCGGGAAACGAGGCGAGGGTCGCCATGCCGATCCGCCAATCCCATCCGAGCGGGCGGACGAAGGGTTCTATGGCGTGTCCCATGCGAGCGAAATAACTGTTATGCAGGTGTTCGCTGTTTTCCGCTCGATCCAGACGGGCAAGCACGGCCTCGCGCTCATCCGCAGTTGGAAGGGCGGCGGCGCTCATGCGCATCGCATCGTATTTGTCGCGAACCTCGGAGGAGCGGGGAAAATATCCCAAGGCCCACACGATGATCGAGATAGCGCAGATGACCGTCCCGGCGCGCAGCAGAAATTCCAGCCCCTGACTCCATACGCGCAGCAGCACCGTGCGTAGCTGCGGCGTTTTGTATGCGGGAAGCTCAAGAAGAAATGGGGGCGTCTCGCCGCGCAGCAACGTCCGCTTGAGAAGCCATGCGGTTGGTGCGGCCACCGCGATGCCCAGAAGGTAGAGGCCGAGAAGCGTCACGCCTTGCAGCCCCATCAGGCCGCCCACCAAAGGCGTGTTGGGAATGAACGCAGCTATCAGCACCGTGTATACCGGCAGACGCGCCGAGCAACTCATCAACGGAGCGACCAAAATGGTCGTGATCCGGTCCCGCCGCTCGGGAATGATGCGGGTCGCCATGATGCCGGGGATGGCGCAGGCGAAACTTGAAAGCAGGGGGATGAAACATTGACCCGATAGACCGCATTTGGAAAAAAGCCGGTCCATGATGAATGCCGCCCGCGCCATATAGCCACAGTCCTCGAGCAAGGCGATGAAGAGGGAAAGGATCAGTATCTGGGGCAGAAAGATGAGTACGCTGCCCACGCCGGCGATAACGCCGTCGACGATCAAGCTATTCATGGCGCCCGACGGCAGCCAGGAAGATACGAATTGACTGATCGCGGCGAAGGTTCGATCGATCACGAACATTACCGGCGCGGCTCCGTTGTATATGGCTTGGAATACGCCCGCCATCAACGCCAGGAAAATGATGCCGCCTGTGAATCGATTCGTGAGCGCTTTATCGAGCCGATCCGAAAAGGTGACGGCATGGCGCGCCGGTTTTTGGACGGAAGCCGCGATGATGCCGCGAATCCACGCATACCGGCAACGGGCTTCGATGGCCGATAGAGCGCCTGCGGCTCCAAGACGCGAACGGCGGAGGGTCAACTCCGATTGCAAGGCGCCGTCGAGCGCCCTGATCACGCGTTTCTCGGCGTGTCCGCCTTGATCCACCAGGATGCGAAACGCTTCGATGCGCGGGATGCGCCGTCCCAACTGCAAGGCGTGGCGGTGCAGCGCGTCCAACAAACCGTCGAGTTCGCTGGCAAGATCAGGCGGATAGACGGGGCCCGGCTTGCGCGACCGCCGACCGGCGCGCAAGGTTTCTTCGAGAACGTCCTTGAGGCGGGCGATGCCGGCGTTTTTGTTGGCCTGCACGGGAACGACCGGCACGCCGAGTTCACGCTGGAACGCATCGAGGTCAATGAACACTTGGGCGCGTTCCGCGAGGTCCATCATGTTGAGCGCGACGACGATGGGAATGTCGAATTCGCAAAGCTGCGAGACAAGATAGAGGTTGCGCTCGAGGTTGGTCGCATCGACGACAACCAGAACGCAGTCGATGGGATTTTCTCCGGCCTGCTGTCCGAGCAGAACGTCCGCGACGATCATTTCATCCGGCGATCGCGCCGCAAGGCTGTACGCGCCGGGGAGGTCGATAATGTGCGCCGCGCCCTCGCGCAAGCGAAGTTTACCGACCTTGCGCTCAACGGTCACTCCGGGATAGTTGCCGGTGATCTGCGAGAGGCCGGTCAGTGCGTTGAACAGGGTCGATTTCCCGACATTCGGATTGCCGACGATGGCAATGGTTGAATGCGATCTTTTTTGCATGATGTCCATATGGGCGGAATGGCCGTATCTGCTCTACGCTTCGTTGGGCAATCGCTTGCAAGCCGTTTTCTGCCCGGGAAGCGGAATGGATATGGCCGTCAACACCAACGCCGCCTCATTGCCGCGCAGGCAGAAACGGGTGTTGCCGAGTTGGACGATCATGGGGTTGCCGTGATGCACGATGCGCACCGTTGCACCGGGCACCATGCCGATCTCGCGCAAACGGGCGGCCACAGCCGAATCTCCGATAACGTCCACAACGGCGACGTCGTCGCCTGCCACGCAATCGCGAAGGGTCAATTCCAGCACAGCGTCACTCGCGGTCATGACCGTCCTTTCGTGGAGACGCGGGGACCGCGTTTGAGGTTTCGGAACGCCGGGAACAGTCCTTGAGGGGATCCACTTCGCACTGGCCGAGGGATGCGCAGAGCGGGCACTCGTCCGTTGATTCGCAGCCGTCGCGAAAACACGTCATCGCTTGATGCACTTCCTCGGAGCGCGTTTCGTCGCTCAACACGTAGCGCATTAACCATACAAGCCTTCGGCCCGTTTCCGGGCTGATAAGATGCTCCATCTTGCAGGCGTCGCGCAACGCCGTTTCGCGGGGAACCCCCAGGATTTCCTCGAAAAAACGCGAGAGAATGCGGAATTTGTGTTCGACCGCATGGGCGATGTCATGGCCTTGGTCCGTCAGCAACAAAAAACGGTTGGGGTCTTCGGCCACCCAGCCGCGCCGTTTGAGTTGCGTGATAGACATCGACGCAGCGCCTCGGGAGACATCCAACACGTCGGCGACGTCCGTAACGCGGGCATACCCCCGCGAATCCCGTAGGCTGTCTATGGCCATCAGATAATGCGCGGCGGAATGGGTGATGTCATTCTTTTCGAACTCACGCCAATAATCGCTGACCTGTGTTTCTTCCATGCCGGCCTCGTTGTTCTGTATGCTAAACGAACGTTAAGATATTTTACATGATGTTGAGCATGAGAATCAAATGTTTGCTGAAATGTCATTTCGCTGCGGCCAAATGCTTCTTGGAAGGGGTTCGCGAATCCGTTAAATTTCCTACTGTAGTTGTGATATTTGATATGAGAAATGCTGAAGTATTGTAATTTTGTCAATATTCTATTATACTAAACGAAGCTTTGGGAGGTGGCATCAATCCATGAGCAAGCATAGTCATGCCAAGCAAGAGCGGATTGTCGAGGCGGTTCGTCTTGGACTCGAAGGGATGGCGGCGGTGGAATTCATCCAAAAAAGCGGTTTTCCCATGACAAGTGTGGGGATCGCGCGTCATCTCAAGCGGATGGGGGGAAGAGGGCGCATTCTCAGCCTTATCGAATCAGGAAAAGGGAATGGCGATATTTTGGAAATCGTGTTGCCGGAGGAGAATTTTGAAGATATTCGCCTGGAACCTCCGAACCAGCAGGACCTCTTTGGGGAGCCGCCGGAAGACCATATATTGCCGTTTGATGAAGGAGCGGCGCCGCTATATGACATGACGAAATTGACCATTGCCATTCCATCCGATCTGCACGAGGCCTTGCGGCTTGCCGCGCGGGCAGAGGGTAAAACGCAGAATCAACTCATTAGCGAGATTCTTACCTCCGTTCTTTCGCGCATGCCCGACGATTTCCGCCGAAATGCGGATGAGTAGGAGAGGGGGTCAGGGCTGAAAAAGCACGAAGGCGCGCACCCAACTTACGATGAAACCGACGGCGAGAACCGCGACGCAAAATCCTCGCACGCGGCAGGAAAGGGCCGGCGGACGCACCCCTGTCGCCGCAACGACAAGTAAGGAGGGAATCGCCAATCCCGTCACAATGCATCCGAGGGCGCCCATGGGGTGAGTGGAGAACGCCTGCTCGGGATGTCCCTGCGCCATCCAGGCATAGGCCGTAGTCATGCCGCAAAAGGGACAGGGAACATGAAGAAACGTGGCGATGAGACAAGGAGGCAGCCCCAGGCGCTCGTGGGTGCCATGGCCGCGGACATCTGGGGGAACGGCGTACGCCGCGAGCAACACAGCCATGCAGCCGATCGCCATGCCAACGCAGCATGTCCGTTCGACGGAAGTCAACGAGCCTGCCCGAGGCGGCGAGGAAACGTCAAGAGAGCGCATCAATCGCTTGGCCTGCGGGTGAAATACCAAAGCACGATCCCAACGACGGCAACAATAGCCCACACGACCGGCGGCACTTTCCCGATGAACGCAAGCGCGGGAATCGTGGCGTAAAATCCGGTCGCGGTTATGAGAAACGCCACCACGCCAACAATCATCATAATCATTCCCAGCGCACGCATGCTTGTCCCTCCTCCCGTACGTTACGCCATGAATCGCTTGAGCGACATATCTCCCGCAGGTTTGAGGATAGCATCGGTTCGCGACATCGTCAAGACAGCGCCCCGGCGGCTATCACGCGACGGTCAGGAATTCTCCACTATATCCAAGCGGAATTGATCGCCGCGCGCCAGAGGTCGCAACAAAGTGCATCCGATGATCCGGTTGCGCTGTTGGGCAGACAGTCCCGTTCCGGGGCGAAAAAGGGCGATATCTTCGTTGGCGATGACATGGCCAGCAGGGAGATCGCGGGCCGCACAGAGGGACATGCCGAATTGGCGGCGGGCTTCGTCTTCGTCGTCCGAGGGCGTGAGGATGGGCGATCCGAGCGCCGCCTCGACGGAGCGCACGGCCTTGACCAATTCCGCGAATTCCTGGGGCGAGGCGCTGAAGCGGTGGTCGGGGCCGCGAAGGGATTTGTCGATGGTGAAGTGTTTTTCGATGAAACATGCACCTAACGCGACCGCCGTGATCGCCGCGAGCGTGCCGTCGGTATGGTCGCTGAATCCGGCAGGCAGGCCGTACCGCGCGGCCAGCGCTGGCACGCGGCGAACGTGGGCCAGATCAAGTGGAGTGGGGTAGAGGGACGTGCAGACTGTTGGGACGAGCGATTCGTTTCCTGTCGCGCGAAACGCGGCCACGGCGGTATCGATTTCCTCAACTGTCGCCATGCCCGTCGAGAAAACGGTCGGCAAACCGGCCTCGCCCATCGCGCGCACAAGTACGAGGTTCGTGAGGCTATCCGACGCATTCTTGAGCAGCGGCAGACCGAGCTCGACAATCTCACGCATGCCGTCGAGACCGGAGGGCGTCGAGAACATGATGATGTCTTTCGAGGCCGCGTAATCGGCGAGTTCCGCGAGCTGGTCAAACGACAGTTCGCACCGCTTGAACATGTCGAACTGCGATTCGTGAATGGTCTCGCCATTGTTGACGTACTCATACATCAACGACCGGTCGTTCAGGAAATCCTCGGTGCGGTAATTCTGAAACTTGACCGCATCCGCGCCAGATTCGGCGGCGGCGGCGATGCATTCCATCGCGAGGGCGACATCGCCGTTGTGATTGATGCCAATCTCCGCAGTAAGAAACGCGGAAGCGCCTGGCCCCAACAGCCGTTCGATGCCACGAAATAGTAGTTGCACCGGCCACGTCATCGCATGTTTCCTATGTATTGAAGAGTCTTAACACAAAGGCTCAAAGGAACGAAGGCACACAAAAGAACTACACAGAGGTCGCAGAAAACACCAAATGACTTTCATCTGTGAATATCTGTGTCCATCTGTGGTGTATTTTCTTTGTGAATCTTTGTGTCCTTTGTGCCTTTGTGGTGAATCTTATCCGTCCTCGCCGTCGAGATACCAAACGCGCATGTGGCCGCCGGCGTCCACTTCGACGGAATCGGGTACGGTCCATGATGGGTTCCAGCGCTGACGTTCTTCGACGGAATAATTCGATTGCAGCAAGAGATGCCGCCCTTCGCGTTTGAGGATGACGCCGTCGTAGAGCGTGATTTTGCCGATGTCGGTCATCGCCGTGTAGAGGTGCTTCGCGCGGCCCGAGTTGTAGCCGGACATGATGACTTGTTTCGTCAGGCGCAGGCCCTTGTCGAGCGAGGTGCGGTAGTGCGCCATGTGTCGCATCGGCACGCAATGGAAGAGGTAATGCGCCTCGATCCACAGCGACCGCAGCATATCGAAAAGTTCGATGAGGTCTTCCGGCGTGTCGTTGATCGTGCGCAACAGGACGGTCTGGTTGTAGATGCGGCATCCCGCCTTCTGCAACCGGCGGAACGCGTCCTGCACTTCCGGAAAGAGATCGACGGCGTGGTTGATTTGCGTCGCGATCTCGATGTGGATTTTCGGGCGCGGGCGAACGGCTTCGAGCACGTCCTCGTTGATGCGCGCGGGGGCGTGCAACGGTACGCGCGTGCCTATGCGCACGAAACGCACGTTCGGCGCATGTTCGACGAGTGCATCGATGAGGACGTTGAGTCGCCCGGGGATCATCAGCGGATCTCCGCCGGTGATGAGTACCTCCCGCACATCGTCGCGATTGGCTTCAGACCCGCAATACCGCGCGATGGTGACGAGTTCTTCTTCCGACAGGTGCGCCATGTCGTACAGCCCGCGCAAACAATACCGGCAATGCGCCGCGCAGACCGTCGTCGGTTCGATCAGCATGACGCGCCGGTACAACCGTTCGATGCCGCGCAAGGCCTGCCCCTCGAACTGCACCGGCATTTCCGCCTCGTAATGACGGCGACGTTCCTCTGGGTCGTTGTCTTCCTGCTCACGCGGATCGGCGATGTATTGATGCGCGAGTTTGTGCACGATGGGCGCGTCCTCGCCATACGTCGCACGCAACTCGGCCAACTTCTCCTTCAAGAACGGAGAAAGCTTCTCGCGAAATTCGCCTTTGCTCTGCCCGGCCATATTTTCAACCTATCCTTAAGAGTTTAAGATTCACCACAAAGGCACAAAGGGCACAGAGGCACACAAAGGAAGAAATAACAAACCACAGATGGACACAGATATGCACAGATGAAATCCATTTGATCTTCTCTGCGATCTCTGCAAACTCTGCGCCTCTGCCTTCAATTTTTCATTTCTTCCTTTGTGTCTTTGTGTTGAGTTCTTCATTTCTTCCTCAGCGCCCTCAGCGAATCTCTGCGCCTCTGCGTTCAAAATCTTAATCCAGTTTTCGCAGCAATCTCGCGGGCACACCGGCGACAACGGACTTGGCTTCCACGCCCTTGCGCACGACCGCGCCCGTCCCGACCATTGAATCGTGCCCGACGGTGACGCCATTGTCGATGACGGCGTTCGGCGCGATCCAGCAACCGTGCTCGATCACCACGCGCCCGCAGATGACCGCTCCCGCCGTGATTTGCGATGCGGCGCCGATGACGGAGTTGTGGCCGATCTGTACGAGGTCGTCGACTTTGACGTGGTCCTCAATGCGCGTGACGTCGAGCGTCGCGCATTCGATGCAAACGTTGGACCCGATCCACACGTGATTACCAATATGGATGCCGCCGACTTGCGGGAAGTGCGTGAGCTCGCCTTCGGTGAAGATAAAGCTGAACCCTTCGCTGCCGATGGTGCTATTCGATTTGATGACGCAATGCTCGCCGATAGCGACCTCGCCGGTAATGACGACGTTGTGCAACACCCGCGTGCCGTCGCCGATGCGAACGTGCGGGCCGATGTAGCAGTGCGCGCCAATCGACACACCGTGGCCGATCTGCGCGCCTTCGCAGATAATGGCAGTCGCGTGAATCTCCGGCGCAGGCGTGCGCGCGAAGAAGTGGTCCAGCGCACGCGCGAAATCGAGGCGCGGATTGTCGGAAGGAATGCACGTGCACGGCGCTTGCGCACACACTGCCGGGTCGGCAAGCAACACAATATCGCCGTGTTCACCGAACGCCGACAGGTCCACGCTCTTCGCCTCGCGCAATCCAAATTTCTGGTTCGTCACTTCGGTGAGGAAGACGAGGGCGTTGTCACAAAGGTTGTCGATGGACGTAACCGTGTCGACAGGACAATCCTTGCCCGCGAGCGACCGCCCCAAAAACGCGGCAATCTCCGAAGCCATCGTCGTTTCATAACGTCTACGGTACATGCAACATGATTCCTTTCGTCAGGTATTGGCAAGCAATACAGAAAATCAACCACAGATAGACCCAGATATACACAGATAAAGAAAAGATAAGGAATAGTTAGTTTTCTTGGCAATATCACCCACCAGACACGTTTCCTTATCTGTGTTCATCTGTGTCTATCTGTGGTTAATTCTCTTCATCTTCTTATCCGCATTCGCGCACCACGCGCACGGTCTTGCCTTCTGTCCTAGGCAGCCTTCCTTTCGGCAGAATCTCTACCTCCGGCGTAATGGCGCAGGCGATCTTCACCGCGTTCGCCACCGCCTCTGCCAAGGCAGATGCATCCCCATCGTCCAGTTCAACGACAGATTCCGCCCGAATCTTGAGTGCCTGTAGAGGCAACGTATTCGAAATGACGATCTGATACTCGCCGTTCAGCCTTCCGGTGAAGCCCCCCAACACGGTCGCGATGGCACTGGGGAAGAGGTTGATGCCTTTGACGACCAGCATCTGATCGCTACGGCCGAGAATTTCAAAACGGAACCCGCCGGGGCCGTTATCGAGGATGTGCAAGACGTCGCGTGTCCGGTAGCGCACAAGGGGCTGTGCCTCGCGGTCGAGATTGGTCACGACGAGTTCGCCCTGGACACCGGTTTCTATGGACAACACAGCGCCGGTTGTTGGGTCAATCAGTTCCGGCAGCAATACTCCGTCTGCCATGAAGCGCAGACCGTCGCGGCAGGCATTTTCCGCGGCGATCATGCTGAGCGCCTCGGATACGCCGTAATTGGCATTGACCGGGATCATGCCCCATGTCTCTTCGATGCATCGGCGGAATTCCGGCGATTGCAGGCCGCCTTCGCCCGCGAAAAGCCCGATGCGAAGACCCAGATCGCGCGGCGACAGGGCGAATTCTTGGTCGAGGACTGTCTCCAGTTTAGCAAGGTACGAGGGCGTGCAATGAATCGCGGTAACCCGTAACGTGCGGATGGTGTCGATGAGTCCCGCCGTGTTGCCGACGCCATAGGGCACGACCGTCGCCCCCGTGCGTTCGAGACTCTCGTGGTCCGTGTAGCCACCCATCCACAGGCAATAGTTGAGGCAGTGGACGACGGTGTCGTCGGGGCGCAGACCCGCCGAGGAAAAGCAGCGCGCGCCGATTTCCGTAGTCTTGTCAATGTCGTGCGCCGTCAAGGCGATGAACACGGGACGCGCGGACGTGCCGGAGGTTTTTTGGACACGCTGCACGCGCGACGGATCGACGCAGAGGTTGGCGCCGAAGGGCGGATGCTGCGCCTGGTCCGCGAGAATTTCGTCTTTCTCCGTGAACGGAAGCGCATGAAGCGACTCCGTATCGACACGCAATCCGGCGAATTTCGCTTGGTACAGCGGACTATGGGCGATGACATAACCCAACTGTCGCGCAAGTGCCGCGCGCGTCGCATCATCCATTACAGTTCATCCTCGCGCAACAGTTGCACCCGCACGTACACGCGCTCGCCGTTCACGTCATAGTAGACGCCGGAGTGCGGCGGGAAGGTGCGTGCGCGCATGCGGTTGATGAGGTCGCGCGCGGTGTAGGTCGCATTGAGATCGATCGGATCGATAGCGTCCACGTCGTGCACCCTGTGGCACGTGCCTTTGTCGAGTTCCTGTGGCATGCGCGGTGCGGCGCCTGTGCGGATCAACGGCCACGTCTTTTTGAAAAGTTCGAGGCAATCCTCTTCGAGGCGGCGGTACAACGACTCGCCGGTGTCGTATGGCGAGACCGGCGTTTCCTTCTGCGTGATGATATCGCCCGTGTCGATGGTCTCGGCCATGTAGTGCAGCGTGACGCCGGCGGGCGTGCCGTCGACGATGCTCCAGACGTTCGGATACTGCCCACGATTGTAGGGTAAGTAGCTGGGGTGCAGATTGAGGCAACCCTGTGGGAACAGATCCAGCACGGGTTTGCGCAGAATGTAGTCGAACATCGCCGACACCCCGATATCGGGCTTAAGCGATCGCAGGAGCCCGAGCGTTTCCGGTGCGTGCAGGTCAGGCGCGCCGATAAGTTGCGCCTCCTCGCGCAACGCCTCGCCGACAAGCTCCTCCTCGAAGGTGCGCTTCCCCGGCGCATGCAACACGGCGGCGACGACATCTTCGCCCTGCTCGACGAGATACGACAGAACCTGCCATCCCACCCAATTGTTTCCGAGGAATACGACGCGCATTCGTTCGCCCCTCCCGATTTCGCCTGCTCAGGCGGATTATAGCAAAACGCCGCCGGCCTTGCCTTGCGAATGCTCCGCGGATATTCTGTGCGGCGGTCGCCGTTCCGGCGCAAGGAGAGGAGTCCATTGGCCCGCGTATTGATTGTAGAAGATGAACACGTTCTGCGCCTGACCTTTGGCGAGTTCTTCAAAGAAGACGGGCACGAAGTGTCGATTGCCGAGAATTATGCGCAGGCCGTGTTGTCGATCGAGCGGCATCCTGTGGATGTCATCATCACGGATATCATCTTGGGCGGACGCACGGGCGTGGATCTGTTGCGGACCGTTCGTGAGCGGGGACTGCATGTGCCCGTCGTGATGATCACGGGCGAGCCGAATGTTGAGACGGCCTCGGAAGCGGTGCGTCTGGGCGCCTTTGATTATCTGCCCAAGCCCGTTACGGGCGACGCGCTGAAACGCGTGACGCGCTTGGCGGCGGATCGACAACGCATTGCCTGCGAGCGCGACGCGTATGCCGCGGAACTTGACCGATACCGTCGCGATCTCGAGGCTATTTTCAACAGCGTCAATGAGGGCATCATCGCCGTCGATGCCGACATGCGAATTCAGCGCGTCAATGCCTCCGCGATCGGCATTTTGGGGATCCCGGCGCCTGCCCAGACCCCACCCTCCTTTCCAGCCGTTTTTCCTGACGGCCTGGATGCCGCGCGACAGGCGCTTGAGCAGACCCTCAAGTCGCGTCAACCGGCCCCGGACACGCGCATCGAATTCACGCCGAGTGGGGGAGAGACGCGCGTTCTGGTCGTATCGACCACGCCGTTGCGCGGAGAAGGGGGAGGGTTTTCGGGCGCCCTGCTGATGATTCGCGACGTGACGCGGCTGACGCGGCTCGAACAGCAGGTCGAGGAAAGTCAGCAGTACCGCAATATCATCGGGAAAAGCGCGAAGATGCAGGCGATCTTCGCGCTGGTCAAGGAACTCGCCGAAACGGACACGACGGCCCTTATCTTGGGGGAGAGCGGCACGGGCAAAGAATTGGTGGCGGCGGCGTTGCATCATGCAGGACCGCGCGCCAGGGGGCCGTTTTTGAAGGTCAATTGCGCGGCGCTGTCGGAAGACCTGCTCGAGAGCGAGTTGTTCGGGCACGTGAAGGGCGCATTTACGGGCGCGATTAGAAATCGCGTGGGGCGCTTCGAGGCTGCGAACGGCGGCACGATTTTGCTCGACGAGATAGGCGACATCTCGCCGCGCTTGCAGTTGCGCCTGCTGCGCGTCATACAGGAGCGCGAATTCGAGCGCGTGGGGGACAGCGTCCCAATCCGCACGCATGTGCGCGTGATTGCCTCGACAAATCAGAACCTGGAACGCAAAATACGCGACGGCGAATTCCGGCAGGATTTGTATTACCGTCTCAATGTGGTGCGCATCGAGATTCCGCCCTTGCGGGAACGGCGCGAAGACATTCCCCTGCTTGTGGAGGGGTTCTGCCGCCGCTTCAACCGCGCGTTCAAAAAGACGATCGCAGGCGTGGCGCCGGACACGATGGATTTGTTCATGACGTATCCCTGGCCGGGAAACGTCCGCGAACTCGAAAACTGTCTGGAGCGTGCGTTCATCGTGTGCCGCGACGCGCAGATTCTGCCCAGCCATCTGCCGCTGGAAATTCTGCGCCATGAGTATGGTAAACTGGAAGAGAAGATGGACAAATCGCTTCCAGAACCGCTTAACAGCCCTTCCCGTGACGCCATCGAAAGGGTCCTTACGAAAACGGACTGGAACATCGCCAAAACGTCACGGCTGCTGGGCATCGCTCGGAATACGCTGTATCAACGCATTAGGGCGCTCGATATCCGCCGCCCGGAACGCCTCTAAGTCGACCATGACAGAAGGGTAACGGCCATGACAATGCGAATGCCAGTCACTATTTTTGCCTTGTGGGTTTTATTGTTTTCGACTGCCTGCGCAGGACAACCATCCTCACAGACAGAGACGTCTCGCGTGATCATCCTGGGTTTTGACGGCGTTGAGCCCTCCATCGTCGACGCAATGATTGCCTCGGGCGAGTTGCCGCATTTGGCGCAGTTGAGCAAACAAGGCACCTATGCGCGTCTCGGTTCGAGCAATCCGCCGCAGTCGCCGACAGCCTGGTCTTCCTTCACCACCTGCAAAACCCCCGGCAGTCATGGGGTGTATGATTTTCTGCGGCGTGATCCGAAGACGTACTCGCCCGACGTTGGGTTCGGCGCGACAAAACAGCCCGAACTCGCCCCCGACGGGAGTTTGACCCGGCCCGCTTCTTTTCAAAGTTATCGGAAAGGGGAGAGTTTTTGGGCGACGGCGGACCGCCAAGGGCTACGGTGCAAGGTTCTCACGGTGCCGTTCGCGTATCCGGCCGACGACCTGACGGATAGTTGCATGTTGTGCGGGCTTGGAGTTCCCGACATCCGGGGGACGCAGAGCACGTTCTTTTGGATGTCCGACGCATTCACGCCAGAGGAGATGAACGAGGAAGTGGCGGGCGGCATACGCCTGCCTCTCGCGTTCCGGGACGACGTCGCCGTGGTCGAGTTGCCGGGCGTTCGCGATCCGCGCGTGAAAAACCCAACCGCATGGGATGCCTTTGCGCGCGTCCCGCTGACGGTGAGCGTCGATCGCAAGGCGCGAACCGTCACGCTATCGGTCCAAGGGCAGAATCTCTCCGTCGCGGAAGGCAACGAGACGCCATGGATTGAGTGGTCGTTCTCGGTGACGCCGCAGTACACGGTCCGGGCTATCAGCCGAGCCCACGTGCTTGAGGCGGGCAATGCCGTGCGGTTGTACATGACGTGTCTGATGTTTCACCCGCGCGCGCCGATGATTCGCATGAGCACGCCGCCCGCCTATGCCGGAGAACTTGCGGACCGGCATGGCTTATACAAGACGATTGGCTGGGCAAGCGACACCCATGCGCTGCGCGTTGGCGCGCTGGACGAAGATTCCTTCATCGCGGACGCCGCCGCTACGATGGAATGGCGGCGCAAGATCACCCTCGACGAAATGGATCGCGGCGCGTTCCGTTTGCTTATCAGCGTTTGGGCCGAACCGGATCGCATCGCGCACATGTTCTGGCGTTTTCGCGATTCCAAGCATCCGCTCTACACCGAAGACGGCGCGAAAAAATACGGGCGCGCCGTCGAAAATTTCTATGCGCGCATGGACGCGATCGTGGGAGACGTGATGAGCCGCCTGGCCCCGGGCGATCTTTTGATGATTTTGTCCGACCATGGATTCCACAGTTTTCGCATGGGGTTCAATGTGAACACGTGGCTGGTGCGCCAAGGATATCTCGCCGTGGAAGGTTCTTCGGACGCCGCCACGGCGCACAACAAAAAAGAGTTCCTGCAGGGCTACGACTGGTCGCGCACTCAAGCGTACAGCATCGGGCTTGGCAGCATTTTCTTGAACCAGCAAGGACGCGAGCGCAACGGCATTGTGCCGCCAGACCAGGCCAACGCCGTGATATCGGAGATTCGCGACAAACTGCTGGCCGTAACGGATCCCGCTACGGGCGAAAAAATATTCAACGCGGTATACACCCGCGATGCGTACAAAGGAACGGAACTGGCCGATGCGCCGGATATCGAACTCGGATACGCGGAGGGGTACCAGAGCACGAAGGATGCCGCAAAAGGCGCGGCTCCGCCCGAATTGTTCGAACCCAACACCAGCAAATGGAGCGGGGAGCACGCCGCCTCGGACGTGACGATCTCGCACGGGATATTTTTCGCCAACCGTTCCATCGCCGTTCAAAACCCGTCGCTTATCGATCTAGGCGTGACGGCGCTGCGCTATTTAGGAGCGCTTGTCCCCGCGGATTTCGAGGGACGCAATCTGCTGGGCGAATGAAGCGCCTTGTTGGACGGGGCAGCGGTCTTTTTCGCAAGCGCGTCGACGCCGATCAGGTCACCAGCGAGAGCCAGTACCGGAACGAGTCCCAATAGTTGCGCAACACGGCGGGATGGCGCGATCGCCATAGCGCGCGCGATATATAGCCCGGCCGCAAATAATAGCGCCGATATGCGGACCGAACCGTGTTCGCAAGCGACTCCACGTCGGGAAATCCCTTGGGCAAATAGGTCGGGAAGTGAATGTCCGGATGATCGTCAAGCACGACTCCCTCACGGAGCGCCGTCTCGGCAAGTCGCGTCGCAGGCTGAAGACGGTATGGCAGGAAGACCATCCAATCGACGTTGAGTTCGCATGCAAAACGAATGGTCTCTTCGGCGGTTTCGGGCGTTTCGCCGGGCATGCCCAAGATGAATGATCCACGAATTTCCATATCGGCTTTTTTTGCCCACCGCACGGCGGAGCGGCATTCGTCGAGGGTGATGCCCTTGCACACTCGTTGCAGCATTTCGGAATTCCCCGATTCGAATCCGTAATAAATGCTGTAACACCCGGAAGCCGCCATGCGCTGCAACATTTCCGGACTCACCGTGTTCACGCGCCCATATGCCGTCCAGGTCATATCCATCTTGTTCCGGTCGAGCAGATTGCAGAACGCGTCGATCCATTCGAAATCGACCGCGAAATTGTCGTCCCAAAAAATGATCTCCCGGATTCCGTACTCTCGCTTCAGTTGCGCCATTTCATCGACGACGTGCTCGGGCGTTCTTCTGCGATATGGGGATGCGTAGCGGCCGCCCTGATAGCAGAATGCGCACCGCGCGTACGGACATCCACGCGACGTGATCACGGTGGTCGCCGGGCGGCGCCGGCATTGATTCGGCAAAGGAACGTAAAGGTCGTTGCGATAGATACGGCGCGCGGGGAAGGGCAAAGCATCCAAATCGCGCACGGCGGGCCGGGGACGCGTTGCGACAACCCGCCCGTCCGGATCCCGAAACAGCACCCCGGGCACGTCGTCAAGCGGCGCTTTCCGCTCTAGACGGTCTAAAGTCTCGGCGAGCGTGAGTTCCGCCTCGCCGGGAATGAGAATATCGATCGCCGGACATTCCTCCAGAATCGAGTCCGCAAAGGATGTGGCATGCGGACCGCCCAGAACAAGGGGGATGGATGGCGCACGCCGTTTGAGTTCCGCCGCCAAGGCATAGGCGGCAGGGGCCAGACGCGTGAGACACGATATGCCGATGACATCCGGTTTTTCGGCGAGCGCGGCCGTCGCCGCCCCGTCCGTGTCCAAGCCCAGCACGGACGCGTCGACAAACGCCGCTGCGTGTCCGTGCGTTTCGAGCGAACTCGCAAGATAACCGATGCCCAGCGGGGGAAGAATTCCTCGCTTCATCGAACCCTTGCCGCCGTAAGACTGGGTCATTCCGTACGGGGGCAGGACCAGGACTGTTTTCATCGCGCAGGCTCCTCCTTGGTCGAAATGCGCGAAACCGCATCCTACTGTATTCCTGTGTTTTGAGCAAATTTGCGCGCGCACACGCTTGTCCCTGCCTTGGACAACGAGGCCAAAGCCTTCCCCACCGGCAAAGCGCATCCAAAATTTCCGTCAGGATGCGCTGTGCGAGGTATACTTAAAGGAGAAGAGGCCGCCCAGTTCGATGAGGGTCTCGCAATGGACGCGTTGTGGAAACGTTTTTTGACGCCGCTGGCTGTAGCGTTGGGTTGCGGTTGCACGACCGGCCCTGCTCCGGCCACGCCTTTCTCCGATGGGTGGGTGCAGGAAATTCACAGCGAAAAGCGATCCGCCGAATCCCGCGCGCCCAAGGATATCATCTTGTTTCACGCGGGCGGAGAAGCGGAAACAGCCATCCGCTATGACGCTCGCGGCAACCCGCATCTAACCGTTGGGAAAGAGGGCAACGTCCAAGCCGAAGCCGATGTCTCCCATGGCGATCTCGATGTCCGGCTCAAATACGGATGGGGCTGGAAATGGAAGCGCCCGGAACGTTCCCAGGCCCCGTAAGCGCTTGTTCTTCCTCTGCATGCGGCCCTCTTTTCAAGGGACAAAGCGAGATTTCGTTGCATCTCGATCGCCCCCCTCGTAGAATGTATGGAGATAGGGCAATTGGACATTGCGTCTTATTCCCAGACAGCGAGGGATTTCATGATGCGACATTGCTTTCCGGTATCGAAGATGCGTCCCGTGGGCGCAGAGACGAAGCCCCAAGGAGTGGGCATTGAGCTTTTTCTGACCAGCCTGATTTACCTGTCGAGCACGCTCATTACGGCCAAAAATACGAAGAACGCGCCAGGGCCTGATGTAGATCCGGGCGTGGATGCCGAGACCTGAGAAAAACATCGGCGCTTTCGCGCCTGGAAACAGGGCATGTCGTATGCTTGCCTTCGCACAACGCTGAAGACGCCTTAAGACGGGCAGAGGCACGCGTATGCCTTTTGAACGCCTCCGGAGGTCTACGATGAAACATATGCTTCGTTGTCGCGGCGTTTTTCGGTCTACGGCGGTTCGGGGAGCGTTGCATGCGTTGATGGCATGCTGTTGGACGCCGCTTCTTGTGCTGCTGCCCGGTTGTTCCAGGGAATTTGCCGTCCCGGGGACGACCGGCGCGCCCGCCTCGCGCAGTCCATCTTACGAAATGGTTCGCGCCGAAATCGTCGGACGGTACGCGCTGCTTCAAGGATTTCGTGCCGGCGTGGAAATCTATCAAGCCCCTCCTTGCGATTGCCGGGAGCAGCCGTTATTCCGGGAACAAGGCGTTCTTGATGTTGCACGGACGGATGCTGGCGCGAAATATCGCTTTTCCGGCATGCGGCTCGAGTCCGCATATCTGAAAGACGCTTCCTCTTCCGAAGGGGCCGTCCGCGAGGAGATGCGGGCCCAGGTAGAGACCCTCCTGCTTTTTGATGGCCAAACCTTGTATCAGGAGTCCCGAGTTCATGACGGCGCATCCGCTGCATCCCCGGAAAGCGAATCGCCTCCGCCGCAGGTGATCCGGGGAACCCCGGAAAATCTCCCTGTGTTTCCCTTGCCGAAGGGATGGAGCGAGCAACCGTTCGATCAGTTCGAAAAACAGGGGTGGCGTCTTTCCATTCAGCCCGAAACGACGTGGGCAGGAAGACCGGCTTATCTGCTCGAAGGAACCTTCGCGGGAATTCCAGCTCCTGCTCTGGCCAGCCGTATGCGACTGTATTTCGACAAAGAAAGCGGCGTGCTGCTTCGTCTCGAACAGTATCCGGAGGGAGGAGAGCCTGTCGGCGCCTTCACCCTTTCGAATTTTGAATGGAATCCCGCGTTTCCTGCGGACCATTTCCAATACCAAATCCCCCCGGAAGCGCGTGTCTCGGATGCGGCCACGCCGTCGGTCGCATCTCCCCCCGTCGCTGCTTCCACAAGGCCCCAAGACGATCCCCTCGCCCTGCCTTCGACGACCGACCCTGCCCCTATCCCCATGGATGCCTCGTCCGTGCTCCGTGAAATGCGTGCGCGGTGGGAAAAAATCGGGTCGGTGCAGGCCGCTATTCAGGTGTACGACGATCCCATTTGCAAGTGCCAGGTGAGAACCGTCAAGGAAGGATCGGGCGCGTTTCTTTTTGCACGGCTGGAATCGCGCATCGCCTTCCGCATGGATGTTGTGCTGCGTAACACGGGATATCTGCGCGAGCCGGGCTCCCCCCCGGACCATCCCGTGTTCCGTTCGACGCCCAGCGAAGTCTATGGCAGCCGCATGACGTATCTCTTTGACGGGCAAGACGCGTATCAACAGATGGGGCGCATCAGCGAGACGCCGGCCGCGCCTTCGGACTTGGGCGAGGGCGCTCCCGCCCTGTTCGAGGAACCCCGTGACGTTTCCGCCACACGGGGAACGTTGAAAAGCGTGAACTGGTTCTGTCTGCCGCTGTTCGCGACGATTCCATTGCTGGGAGAGGCGGAACAGTCGGGCACGCTTCGGATTGCGCCGGATGAGACGGTCGATGGACGCGATACGTGGGTCTTGGAGACGCTTCCCGCAGCCCACTCGGGATCCGACGAATCCCGGTATCGCCGATATTGGATTGACAAAGAGACGGGTGTGCCCGTGAAATGCGCCGAATATTCCGCCCCGGATGCCTTGCGCAACGGCTATACCCTCACGAAACTCGTGGTAAATTCCCCTGTGGACGGCGACGCTCTCACCTTTCGTCCTCCGGCGGGCATTGCGGTCTCCGAGATGGATTCTCCTCCTGCGCCACATGACGGGACGTTTCCGTCGCCTGAGCCAACGCCACATTCCGAAGCGCCCTTCGAACCGCCCTCGGCGAAGGCGCTCGAAATGCCGGACGATGTGACGCAGCTTCTCGCGTCCGTGACGCCCCAATGGAGTGCCATCCGATCGCTCTCCTGCGACGTAAAATCGATTCCCCAAGGCGACGGCCCCTTTGCCAAAATATTTCCCGAGGCTTCCGGCCGTTTTGTGTGCCAGAACGGACCTGGAGCCCGCGCCTTTCGACTGGAACTATCGGGAGTCGCTGCCGTGGCGCCAGGTGGCGAAGGCGCGTCCGTTCCGGAAAGGAACAAAATCTCCCTGTTGGCTATCGCCAACGATGGCCGGGGACACGTACAAACAAGCACGCGCCCCGAGTCCGGCGGCGGAAGCGGCGAGACGACCGTCCGGCGCATACCGGCGGAAAAGCTGCTGGGCGTTTTGCCGGTGAGCGGGCAAACGCTTGTCGGCATGCTGCGCGCCCAAGCGGAAATCGTGATGACGGTCATGGCGCCGCCGCCGCCCGGCGCGACGTTTCCCGATGAGACGCCCAGTTTGTATATCAGCATCGAACCTACCAAATGCACCGGAACGCCGTTCCCCTTCGTTCGGAGTTGGACGATCGGCATTGCCCCACAGACAGGTCTTCCGGCGTTTGCCGTCGCCAAGGCGGAGGGCGGAATCGTCGTGGGATATCTTGTATTCGACAACTATGCCTTGGACGTTCCCGTGAACGCGACGGAATTTGAATACAAGGCTCCCGCAGGAGCCAAGATGACCGACGAAACCGGCGTCCAACCGTAAACCCGCTGCTGGGACGAGGAGGAAAATCGTGATGCGTCGTGCGTGGATGACAGGGATATCGATCGGTCTACTGATCGCATCGTGGGCCTCGGCTGCCGAACCGGTCGTCACGACGGCCAATGGGACGTACAACGTCCGCGAAGCGCCGTTCAACGCGGCAGGCAACGGCGCGACGGACGATACGGCCGCGTTTCAGGCCGCTATGGACGCGGCCGCCAGTGACGGCGGGGGCGTGGTGACGGTTCCGGCGGGAAAATATCGCATCGCCACCCATCTGACTGTGCCCGCCAATGTGACTCTTGAGGGCGTGTGGCGCGTTCCCTCGCGGGGCGCGCCACCCGATGCAGGCAGTACGTTGCTTGCGTCCGAAGGCGCGGGCAATGCGTCGGGGACGCCCTTCATCACGCTTGGCGCCGCAGCGACTCTGTCTGGCCTGAATATCTATTACCCAAGCCAGACGTTGCCGACGCCTACGGCGTATCCCTGGACCGTGCGCGGCAACGGCGAGCGGTGCTCGATCAAGAATGTCACCATCGTGAACCCCTATCTGGCGGTCGATTTTGGGACCAATCCCTGTCCGCTGCACAGCATCAACGGCCTCTATGCGCATGCCTTGTACCGCGGCTTGTTCGTCGATCAGTGCGATCCGGGAGGCCGCATCGAAAACATTCATTTTTGGCCGTTCTGGGATTTAGGCGGAAGCGTTTGGCCCTTCACCCGCACCCACGCCATCGCGTATCAGTTCGGCAATGTACGGGGCGAGATGGCCGTGAACTTGTTTGGCATTTTCTACAGCAC
>ERZ795030.2248-NODE-2248-length-23564-cov-21.012719_pt1 | contig 23564 bp, 19 predicted proteins | sample MGYA00375122_ERZ795030 | MGnify/ENA primary metagenome ERZ795030 (study PRJEB30165, sample SAMN05720146) | activated sludge metagenome | isolation source: anaerobic digester from wastewater treatment plant | place: Japan | collected 2015-04-20 ... | reverse complement strand
CGCGTGGTGGGCACGGCGGGCGCGATGATCCGCACGGATTTTCCCTTCAACACGCTCAAAGGCGGCTGCTACGGCTGGATCATGGACGTGTACGTGCAGCCGGAGTGGCGCGGTCGCGGCATCGCCCGCCGGGTGACGCAGTCGGCGCTCGACTGGTTGCGTGCCCGCGACGTGGCGATCATCAAACTGGTGGCGTCAGATCAGGCGATGGCCCTCGGGCTGTACGAGCGCATGGGCTTCCAACGCACGAACGACATGCGCTTCGTCCCCACTGCGGCGCCCGGCTGCGCCTGAGCTGGCGGTTTACTTGGTCGCTGCCAGTGGCGGAGGCAGGCCGTCGAGCATCTGTTTTGCCGGGCCGAAGCCGGGGAAACGTTGCAACACTTCGGTGAGTGTGGCGCGCGCCTCTTCGGTGGCGCTGCGGGCGAGCTGCACGCGGGCCACGCAGAACGGCAGCCACGGGCTCACGGGAAAGTTGGCGGCATCCACGCGGTAGTATTTCTCGGCGAGGCGGAGCTCGCCGGCGCGCTCGGCCATCTCGGCCATGTCGTAACCCGTGGAAAGCGGGTCGAGCCGGTTGGCCTCGTCGGCGTGGCGCCAGGCCGCCTCGGAGTTTTTGCCGGTGGGGGTCGTGAGATGGTAGCGCATCAGCGCCATCTGGATCTCGGCATTGGTGGGCGCGAGCTCGGCGGCGCGTGTAAGCCGGGAAAACGACTGCGTGGCGAGCTCGGTGCGCGCAGGGCCTTCACTGGCGTTGGCCTGATCGAGCAGCGCGAGGCCGAGGAAGGTCAGAAACGAGGCGTGGTCAGGTTTGAGCGCGACAGCACGTGCCAGGCTGGCGACGGCTTCGTCGCTGCGTTTCTGGCTCAGGCGGATGCGCCCGAGCAGGGCGAGGGCGTCGGCCGTGGCGCTGGCCGGGTCGGCGACGAGCGGGGTGACGAGTTTCTCTGCGGTGGCGATGTCGTTTTTCTCGAAGGCGGAGATGGCCTGCACGTAGGGCGACGGCGCGAAAAAGGCATCGTCATCCTCGGCAAAAGCGTGGCAGGTGCTGGCGAGCAAGGCGGCCAGCAGGAGCGGGCGGAGCGTGTGTTTCATGGCGAAATGCGGCGCGTTCATAACGTGACCCACGGTTCGATCACGTACTCGTAGCGGTCGCCCACGGCGCGTGCGTGGCCGAGGGCGGGGAAGGGCAGATGCGCGCCGAAGAGACGCAGGCGCTCGGCCGCCGCGCGGGCGAAGACCCGTTGCCGCGTGGCGACGGCGAGGGCCGGCTGGGCGTCGGAGAGGATCGACCACTCGGGATGCGCGAATGACAGCACGTGGTGGTGCGCGACGTCGGCGATGTGCAGCATGCGGTCGGCGCCCTCGCCGATGAGCAGGCCGATCTGGCCGGGCGTGTGGCCGGGCAGGTCGATCACTTCGAAGCCCGTGATCGGGCGGTCGCCTTCGGCGACAAACTCCCAGCGGCTGGCGAGCGGCGTGAGTGCGGCGCGTGCGCCCTCAATCATGCCGCGGCGGCCACCGTCGTCGAAAAACGTGCCGGAAAGATCGGGCGTCTCGCCGGTCCAGAAATCGTACTCGCGGCGGCTGATGAAATGTCGGGCGCGGGGAAACGCGGGTTGTTTGCCGGAGGCGTCGAGCAGGCCGCCGCAGTGGTCGAAATGCGCGTGGGTGAGAAAGACGGCGGTGATGCGCTCCGGCGACACGCCGACGGCGCGCAGGTTGGCGGCGAGCCAGCCGCCCGAGTTGCCGAAGGTAGCGCCGCAGCCGGTGTCGACCAGCACGAGGTCGCTCGCGGTGCGCACGAGCAGCATGGAAAACGGCAGGCGCACGAGGTCGTCGGGCACGAAGGCTTCGCGCAGGGTGGCTCGCATCGCGTCGTCGGTGGTGGCGTTGCGATAGAGGGAGCTGGAGACGCCCGGCGCCATGCCGCCGTCGCTCAACGCCACCGCCTCAAATGCAGCGATTCTGAATCGGTAGTGGCCGGGTTGCCCGCCGCTCAACGCAGGCGGAGCCGACGGTGCGGCGGCGGCCAGGTACGATGGGGCCAGCCCGGTGGCCAGTCCGGCGAGACCGAGGAAGCGGAGCGCGTCGCGTCGCGAGAGCTCCGGGGGGAGAGCGTGGGGGCGTGTCATGATGCCGCCGAGCACAACACCGGCACCGGGAAAACTCCCGCCAGAAACACGGCTTGAGCTTTTTCGGCGTGCCCGGCCATGCTCGGCGCATGTTGACCAAGGCCGACACGCAGCGTCTGCGCTCCCTCCGCGAAAAGAAACACCGCGAGGCGGCCGGGCTGTTTGTCGTCGAAGGCGAGAAGGTCGTGGGCGAGCTGCTCGCGGCGGAGTTGCCCTTCGTGGAGGTGTACGCGACGGAGGCGTGGCGTGGGCGCTGCACGCAGCGCGTGACGCCGGAGGAGATGGCGCGCATCAGCCACTATCCGACGCCGTCGAGCGTGCTCGCGCTGGGCCGCATCGTGCGGCAGCCGCTTGAGGCCGGCGCGCTGGAGCACGGACTGACGCTCGCGCTCGATGGCGTGCAGGACCCCGGCAACGTGGGCACGCTGCTGCGCATCGCCGACTGGTTCGGGCTGACGCGCGTGGTGTTGTCGCCGGATTGCGCGGATCTTTTCGGACAGAAGACGATCAACGCCAGCATGGGCTCGTTTGCGCGGGTGACGGCGCACACGGCCGACCTCGCCGAGGTGCTCGCGGGTGTGCGCGTGCCGGTGCTCGGCTGCGATCTGGCGGGCGAGGACGTGCACACGCTGCGACCGCTGCGCGACGCGGTGGTGGTGATCGGCAGCGAGGGCCGCGGGCTCTCGCCGGCGGTGCGCGCGTGCGTGACTCAGTTTATCACGATCCCGAAGTACGGCGGCGCGGAATCGCTCAACGCGGGCGTGGCCGCCGCGATCGTATGCGACAACCTGCGGCGGGCGCTGGCGTAGCGGTTACTTCTTTTTGCCGTCGCTGGAACTCTTCGGCGCGCTCTTGCCGCCGCCGCTGCCACCGCCGAGGACCATGAGGCCGGCGATCACGCCGATGGCGAAGACGCCGAAGTAGATGATGGCGGCGGGCTGTTTGATGTCGTGGTCGAACAGCAGCGGGAAACGAAACGAAATGGTCCCGGTGTTAGTCATGCCGATGTAAACGACGACGAAGGTGGCGGCCAGAAATACGAGGGCGCGGAGGAATAGTTTCATGGAGAGAAAGGTCTGCCTGGAGCGCGGGATCAGGCGGCAGCCGGCAGCGGGACGTCAAGCGCGGCGGAGATCGCGCGGAAGAGTTCGTCCTCTTCCGGCGTGATGGTGCCGTCGTGCCCGATGACGTGGGCGGCGGCGATGAGGGTGCGCTTTTTGATGGGGAGGGAGGCGGCGGCGAGGCGGTCGAGCGCGTGGTCGAGGAGTTCGAGCGCGGCGATGCCGTCGGGCAGGAGCGCGAGCGGGGTCTCGATCATCTTGAGGTGGGCGGCGCCGTAGGCGAAGGCGCGCGAGGCGGCGGCTTGATCGGAGGCGCCGTTGATCCATGCGAGTGCGGAGAGTACGGCGGCGATGTCGGCGGCGACGGCGTTGAACGAATAAAGTTGGGTCGCTGCCGTCGGGGCCTGGGAGAGGCGGAGGTGTCCCGAGAGGGTCTTGTGCAGCGCGAACTCGAAGGGCGACACGCGGCCATCGGCGTGGATGACGGCTTCGAGCGTACGGAGGAAGCGGTCGCGCGTGGCGGCATCGGCGAAGCGCAGCGCAGGCAGGCTGAGCTGAAGCAGCGGGAGGCGGGCGGCGCGTGGGAGCGCGGCGCAGTCGGGCTGGAGTTGCGCGAGCGTGGAGGCGGCGCCGGGGTCGTGCTGTTGCACGAGAGTGAGCTGGCGGTTGCGGGTGGCGTCGTCGGCGTCGAGGAGGAGCGCGTAAATGAGCGCGGGCGCCTGATCGGGCTGGCGCGCGGCGGTGCGCAGCGGCTGCGGGATCTGGGATAGGAGCGACTGGGCGGCGGTGAAATGCGACTCGGTGAGGGCGCCGGCCTGGGCGAGCGCCTGCGCGGGGACGAACGGGATGGTGGCGCGGGGCACGGCGGCTTGCAACGCGGGCATCATCGAGAAGGCGCGCTCGGCGGCGAGCCGGGCGCCGGCGGGCTTGCGGAGCACGGGCGGCTGAAGCGCCTGGTGGCTTTCGCGGGCGACATCGACGACGGTTTCGGGCTCGAAGAACCGGCCGTCCCACGACGGGTCGATGGTGCGGATGCGCTCTTCGAGCGGCGGGTGCGTGGCCCAGAGTTGCGTGAAGCCGGCCCGGAAACTTTGCGCGAAAAAGAAGTGGCCGATCTGGGCGGCGGCGGCGGAGTCGAGCCGGGAGCCGAGCGAGTAGCCGCCGATCTTTTTCAACGCGCCGGAGACGCCGAGCGGGTTGCGGGTGAATTGCACGGCGGCGGCATCGGCGAGGTATTCGCGCTGGCGCGAGATGGCGGCCTGGATGAGGCGCCCGAAGAAATAGCCGACGTAGCCGATGACCAGCATGGCGATGCCGACGATGATGAAGACGCCGGGGCCGCCGGATTTGCCTTTGCCGCGGGTGCGCACGGCGCCGCTGCGCAGCATGACTTCGAGCAGTCCGCGCCCCATCAGGCCGATGACGAGGATGCCGAAGAGGACGGCGGTCAGGCGCACGTTGAGGCGCATGTCGCCGTTGAGGATGTGGCTGAACTCGTGGGCGACGACGCCCTGGAGCTCGTCGCGCGAGAGTTTTTCGAGGGAGCCGCGGGTGACGGCGACGACGGCGTCGCTGGTGGTGAGGCCGGCGGCGAAGGCGTTGAGGCCGCCCTCGTCATCGAGGAGGTAGACGGCGGGCATGGGCACGCCGGAGGCGATGGACATCTCCTCGACGATGTTGAGCAGGCGTTGCTCGGCGAGGTCGGTGGACTGCGGGTCCACGCGGCGGCCGCCGACCATCTCGGCGATGACGGAGCCGCCGGCGCGCAGTTGCAGCCATTTGAAAAGCATCGCGCCGCCGGTGATGAGGCAGACGACGAGGGAGACGCCGCCGAAAAGGCTCCCGTCCCAGACGAGCCACGTGCCCGGCGTGGGCCGGACGCGGGCGAGGACGATCAGAGCGGTCAGGTAACAGGCCGCGATCACGCCGATCACGGCCAGGATGAACAGCAGCATCAGCCGCGAAGTGCGGCGCTTGGCGCTGGCTTGGGCCTCGAAGAAATCCATAAAGAAAGCCGGCCACGTGGAGCGGCCGGCGTGAGGGAGGGCGGCGCTGGATTAGCTGGTGAAGCTGACCTTGGGGGCGTTGCGCTCGGTGGGGTCGTCGATTTTGAAAAGCTCGGCGGGGAGGAAGCCAAACATGCCGGCGAAAATGACGTTGGGGAAGGTCTCGCGCGTCGTGTTATAGACCATGACGGAGTCGTTGTAGGCCTGGCGGGCGAAGGCGATTTTGTTCTCCGTGGAGGTGAGCTCCTCGGTGAGCTGCATCATGTTTTGGTTGGCCTTCAGGTCGGGATAGGCCTCGGAGACGACCATGAGGCGGGAGAGGGCGCCGGCGAGTCCGGTCTCGGCGGAGAGCAGGCCGCGCATGGCGTTGCCATCGGCGGGATTGGCGGCGGCGGCCTGGGCGGCGGCGGCGGCGATGTTGCGGGCCTTGATGACGGCTTCGAGGGTCTCGCGCTCGTGCTTGAGATAGCCCTTGGCGGTCTCGACGAGATTGGGGATGAGGTCGTAGCGGCGCTTGAGCTGCACGTCGATCTGGGCAAACGCGTTTTTGAAACGGTTGCGGAGGGCGACGAGGGAATTGTAGATGCCGGCGACCCAGAGGCCGAGGACGACGACGATGGCGGCGAGGATGCCGAGGATGATGAGGGCGATGGTCATGGCGGGTGTGGGATGGTGCCAGATTGGCAACGCAGGCATCTGGCGCGAGCGCATAGTGATTACAACGCGGTTGCTTGTTTCCATGCGACCCGCAAGGTGGGGACGACCTTTCATGCGTTCGCGACTTCTTGCCTGTCTCGCTCTCGCCGTCCTCGCGCCTCTCGCTTGTGCGCAGACACCGCTGCGCCCGCCGACTCCGCTGCTCGCGGCTCCGGCGGAGACGCTTTCGCCTGGCCAGGCGGCGGTCACGCTCGAAGCGGCGGACCGCGCGCAGGAGATGGGCTTCAGCTCCATCGCCGTCAGGTTGTACCGGCAGCTGCTCGATGCTCCAGTGGGCACGGCGGGCGACCGGCTGCAGCTGCGGCTGTCGCTCGTGACCGCGCTTTTGAGCGACGGACAGGTGGAGGCCGCCGAGGCGGCGCTCGATGAGTTTACCGGGCTGCGCAACTCGGCGTGGCATCTACGCGCGGGCCTCGTTGCCCAGTACGCCGGGCGTAGTGCCTCGGCTCGCGTGGAGGTGGATGCCGTGAAACTCGACGAATTGAGCGCCGGCGACCGCGGTTGGTATTTCCTCCTGAAGGCGACCGTGGCCGAGGCGGCGGGGGACACGGAGAAGCGCAACCAGTTTTACGACCAGGCCAGCTCAGCGGCCGTGAACGAACTCCAGCGGACGCGATTTGCGTTGGCGCGGGAGTTTTCGCGGCTGCGCGTGGGCGCACCTTCGGCGGGCGACCTGGAGAAGGCGCGCGCCAATGCCGAGCGGCTGCAGGGCAGCAAGGCCGGGTACGATTTTGCGCGGGTGTATGCGATCATGCTCCAGGCGGCCGGGCAGAAGTCCGAGGCTGCCTCCGTGCTCCAGCGACAGTTGCAGGGGCTGCCGCTGGAGGAACGCCGCGCGGCGGAGGATTTCCGCCTGTTGCTCGGTTTGATCTCTGGCGCGGAAGAGGGGCCGGGGCGCCGCGCGCTCTTCCAGCTGCTGGCGACGGGCGAAGACCCGGCGAAACAGCGGATCGCGCTGCGCATTCTGGCGAGGGCGTCGGCCATGGGGCCCGCTGCGACGGAGTTTCGCGAGCAGCTCGACGAATTGACGCGGGCCGGTCGGGCGGAGCACCCGATTTTGGAGGATTTGTGGCTGTTTCGCGCGCAGGTCGCGCTGGGCGAGAATGACTATGCGCGGGCCGAGGCGGACGCGAAGTCGCTGCTCGACCGGTTTCCCGGCTCGCCGCTGCGGGCGCATGCGCTGGGTGTGTTGACGGGGGCGGCATGGGAGCAGCACCGGTACCGCCTCGCGGCGGATTTTGCCGGCAAGGCCCGGCAGGCGCTGCCCGAGGGGCCAGCCCGTGCGCAGCTCGGCGTGCTGGTCGCCGAAGCGTGGTTTCGCGCGGGAGACGATTATCGGAGCGCGGCCGATGCCTACGCGGCGGTGCTCGACGCTCCGCCGCCTGGAGTGGCACCTGGATTGTTGATGTTTCAACGCGTGCTCGCCGAGATCGAGGCCGGGCGACTGCAGGAAGCCCAGCCGCTGCTCGACGAGCTCGGCCGGCGTCCGGGATTTGATGCGGAGAATCGCTGGCAGGGGGAGTGGAATCTGGCGCGTGCGATGCAGATCGCAGGGCAGACGGAAGCGGCGTATGCGCGAGTGAACCGCCTGCTGGCGGGAGCCGGAGCTGGTGCGGCGTTGCCGGCGGATTTGCGTGCGCGCATGGCGTGGCTGCGGGCAAGGTTGTCCTTCGATGCGGGGCAGCATGCGGAGACGGTCCGGTTACTCGACGAGCTGGGCGATTCGCTGGAGGGGGCGTCGCCGGAGCTGCGCACCGAGATTGCCAGCTCGGGGTTGTGGTTGCGCGCCCGTGCGGAGTTTGCCCTCGACCAGGCGCCGGTGGCACTGGCGACGCTCGAAAAGCTCCGTGCCGAGTATCCGCGCAGTGATGCCGCGGTGTACTCGTTTATCACGGAGGCCGACTACTATGCGAAGCGCGGCCAGACGGTGGCGGCGCAGCAGCGGCTCACGAAGCTGGCCGACGATTATGCGGACAGCCCGTATGCCTCGCATGCGCTCTACCAGGCGGCGGTGCTGGCGGAGCGGCGCGGGCAGGACACGAATTTCGAGGAGGCGAACAAGCTGATCGAGCAGCTCGCGCAGCGCTACCCACAGAGCGATCTGCTGTTTTATGCGCGGCTCAAGCAGGGGGATTTGTTGAGGAAACTCAGCCAGTTCGCCCTCGCGCAGCGTGCGTACGAGGCGGTGATCAACCGGTTCCCGCAGCATGCCGAGGTGCTGGCCGCGCAGATGTCGCTTGCGGACTGCCATGGCGCGCAGTCGTCGTCGGACTCGGCGCATGCGGAGCGTGCGGTGGAGATTTATGAGCGGTTGCTGGCCCTGCCGCAGGCGCCGCTCGATTTGCGCGTGGAGGCGGGTTTCAAGCTGGGCTCGACGCTCGACAAGCGCGGCCAGACCGAGCGCGCGCAGACGATCTGGTGGCGCGATGTGGTGACGGGATTTCTGCTGCCCGGTGGGGAGGCCGAGAAGCTTGGGGCGAAGGGCCGTTATTGGATGGGCCGCACGCTCGTGGAGCTCGGGGCCAGCTTTGAGCGGCAGGAAAAGCTGGAGCAGGCGCGCGAGGCCTGGCAACTGGTGCGGCGTTACAAACTGCCAGGGGATAGTCTGGCGGAAGCGAAGCTGGCGCGGTTTATCGTGCCGGGAGGGAAGCCATGAGGCCCGGAGAATTCGGCGTGGACGCCTCGTGGCCGACCGCATCTAAGGAGTTTAATCGATGAGCATTTTTGCAGTCAGTCTATTCACACAAGGCGGGCCCATGATGTGGGTGCTATTTGTGCTCGGCGTCACCGGCAGCGTGTTGTTTGCCGAGCGCGTGCTCTACCTGCACCGCGGGCAGATCCGGGCGAAGGCGTTTGTGGATGGCATCAAGAACATCCTGGCCAAGCGGCGCATCGTGGAGGCGCTGACGGTATGCGAGGAGACGCCCGGTCCGGTCGCGGTCGTGGTGAAGGCGGCCTTGTTGCACGCGCACGACGATGCGGAGACGATGCGTTTTGCGGTGCAGGAGGCCGCCGTCGTGGAGTTGCCCGCGCTGGAGCGGCGACTGGGTTCGATCGCGGCGATTGCACAGATCGCGCCGCTGGTGGGGCTGCTCGGCACGATCCTCGGGATGATCGTGACGTTTGGGGCGTTTGAGCGCGACTACGCGACGGCGAGCGGTCTGGCGAAGGGGATGTGGCAGGCGCTCATCAGCACCGCCGGCAGTCTGATGCTGGCGATCCCGGCTTATCTGGCGCACCATTTTCTGAGCGGCCGTGTGCGCGCGGTCGTGCGCGACATGGAATGGGCGGGCAACGAGATCATGCGGTACCTCACGATCGAGTACGCCAAGTTGCCGCCGGCCGCCGGCCCTGAAAAACCCGTCGCCAAGCCATGATCACCCGGCCCCTCGACATCGCTTCGCGGCTCCAGCCGCCGCCACGCTCGTTGGACTGGCTGTTCTTCGTCAACGGCGGCCTCATCGTACTCTTCTTCTTTCTCTTCGGCTCACGTTTCGTCCTCGCACCGGGGCTCGGCGTCGATTTCCGGCTCCCGGAGATGCCCGGTGCGCAGGTGAGTGCCGCGGTGACGACCCATTTTATCAGCGTGAAACGGGGGGGCGTGATCTTCGCGAGCGGGAGTGGGGCGATCAATCTGGCGCAGTTGAAAATCTGGCTGGAGGTCGAAGCCAAGACGGTGAAAACGCCCGTGCTCTTGGTCCGCGCCAGCGCGGATGTGCCGGTGGCCGAGCTGGTCGATATCTACACCGTGGCGCGGGCTGCGGGCTTCTCGATCCAGCAGGGGGCGGAGGCTGTGCAGGCCGCAGACCAGGAGGGGCTCTGACCCTGTATGGCGTCCGACCTAGGCATCTCCTGGCGTTTTTACGCGGCGGTCGCTGCCGTGGCAGGGTCGCTGGCTCTCGCGGCCGCCTTAGTGCTGCGGGCGCCCTCGTCCAAGCCGGCTTTGTCGGCGGCTGGGGCAGGGGATCGTCCGGCTCCGATTGCGTTTGAGCCATTGTCAGGTGCGACGGGCGACGAGGCTCTCCTGCGCGACCCGACGCCCCTTTTTTTACCGACGCGCTGGAATGCCGCCCAAGGTGTGCGCCCGGACCGGGCCCTCCGGGAGCCCGGCGAGACGTTTGCCGGATTCGGAGCTAAATTCGTTTTTGGAGAAAACGAGGCGGCGATTGCGTTGCCACCGGTCGTTGCCGTGCCGGAGCACCCGGAGGCGGCCATCCGGCCGTCGGACTGGCAGGCCCCGTTTCTGGGCTTGGGTCGCACAGATGCGGTGGCGGTGCCCCTGCGGGCACGGACGGCCCGGTTGGAGGCGCGGTTTTGCCGCGATGGCCGGCAGGTCGTCGAGCAGGAGCTCTCGGAGGTCGTCCCGTTCGGGGCGCAGGACTGGCAGCCTTTGGAGTTTGGGGTGGCCGTGGCGGCTGGGGGAGCGATCGGGGCGCCCGCGCTGGTGACCAGTTCGGGTGTCGAGGTGGTCGATGAATACTTCCAAGAATATCTTGCTACGCGCTCAATGCTCGGGAAGCGTCTTTCGAAGTTAAGGCCCGGCGTCTATCGCATAGTCATCGGACCGTGATGCATGCGGCGTTTGATTCTTGCGATTAAGCGCAGTGTGGTGAGGAGGTTGAAAAAAACTGCAAGTTTGCAGTTGACGGTGGAAATGGGGCCGCTCACTTTGGCCGCCCTTTTTCTGTTTTTTGACCCAAGATAGGTATGCCCAGATAGCTCAGTTGGCAGAGCACGTCCTTGGTAAGGACGAGGTCGCCGGTTCAAATCCGGTTCTGGGCTCCATTTTCTCAACAGTCAGTAAAGTCTCAACCTCCAACAAAACGTCTCAAACCACATGGCTAAAGGCACATTCGAACGCAAGAAACCGCACGTAAACGTTGGCACCATCGGCCACGTTGACCACGGTAAAACGACCCTGACCACCTCCATTCTGAAGGTTCAGGCCGACAAGGGCTTGGCTGAATTCAAGTCCTACGCTGATATCGCTAAGGGCGGTACCCTCCGCGACGCGACCAAGATCGTGACGATCGCCGTAGCCCACGTGGAATACGAGAGCGACAAGCGCCACTATGCGCACGTCGACTGCCCGGGACACGCTGACTTCGTCAAGAACATGATCACCGGTGCTGCCCAGATGGACGGCGCCATCCTCGTGGTTTCCGCGGCTGACGGCCCGATGCCCCAGACCCGTGAGCACATCCTCCTCGCCCGCCAGGTCGGCGTGCCGAAGATCGTGGTGTTCCTCAACAAGGTCGACCTCATCGACGACAAAGAGCTCCTCGACCTCGTCGAGATGGAAATCCGTGAGCTCCTCAGCAAGTACAACTTTGACGGCGACAACGCCAAGATCGTTCGCGGTTCCGCCACGGCGGCCCTCGAAGGCAAGCCCGAGGGCGTTGCTGCGATCGGCGAGCTGATGAACGCCATCGACACCGAGATCCCCGAGCCCGCTCGCGAGACCGACAAGCCCTTCCTGATGTCCGTCGAGGACGTCTTCTCGATCACCGGCCGCGGCACCGTTGCCACGGGTCGTATCGAGCGCGGTATCTGCAAAGTCGGTGAGACCGTCGAAATCGTCGGCCTCAAGGACACCGCCACGACCGTCATCACTGGCGTCGAGATGTTCCGCAAGATGCTCGACCAGGGTCAGGCTGGCGACAACGTCGGTCTCCTCCTCCGTGGTGTTGAAAAGGAAGGCATCGAGCGCGGTCAGTGCTTGTGCGCTCCGAAGAGCGTCCATCCCCACAAGAAGGCCAAGTGCGAAATCTACGTCCTCACGAAGGACGAAGGTGGCCGCCACACGCCGTTCTTCAATGGCTATCGTCCCCAGTTCTACTTCCGCACGACGGACGTGACGGGCGTGCTCAACCTCGCCAAGGGCGTGGAGATGATCATGCCGGGCGACAACACCCAGGTTGAAATCGAGCTGATCGTTCCGATCGCCATGGAAAAGACCCAGCGCTTCGCCATCCGCGAAGGCGGTCGCACCATCGGTGCCGGTCGTATCGTCGAGATTCTCGACTAATTTGTTTTGTTAACGTTGAGACTACCTGCCGAGGCCTCTTCTGGGGCCTCGGCTGCGTCGTCTAAATCGAATTTATAGGCGTATAGCTCAATTGGTAGAGTAGCAGTCTCCAAAACTGTCGGTTGGGGGTTCGAGTCCCTCTGCGCCTGCCATCTTTCCCTTCATGAAAAACCCGTTCAGCAGCATCCGTATCTTCACCGGCGAAATGGTCGGCGAGTTGAAAAAAGCCTCTTGGCCCACCAAGACGGAGCTGCGCGATTCGACGGTCGTGGTCATCGCGGCGTCGCTTCTCCTGGGTCTTTTCACGAGCATCAGTGACTTTGCGCTCTACCAGGTCATCGACCTGTGCACGCAGCTGGTCAAATAAACCGCCTTATGTCGTCTTCCCCGGTTAACGCTCCTGCGGGCGCACAGTGGTTCGCCCTTCATACTCTTTCCGGACAGGAAGGTAAGGTAAAAGCTTACATTGAGAAGTTTAAGACGGTCGAGGAGCTGGATGACTACATTTTCGAGATCTTGATGCCCACGGAAGTGGTTTCCGAGGTCAAGGGCGGCAAGAAGAGCACCAAGGTTCGCAAGCTTTACCCTGGTTACGTCTTTATTCAGATGCGCCTCTACGGAGAGGACAAAAAGCTGATCAACAAGCCCTGGTACTTCGTGAAAGAAACCAGCGGCGTCATTGGCTTCGTCGGTGGCGACAACCCTGCGGCGTTGCGCCAGGCCGAGATCGATGAAATCAAAGCCCGCCTCGAAGCTGCCACCGGCAAGGAAGTGCCGAAGGTGCAATACTCGGTGGGCGAGGAAGTAAAGATTACCGACGGCGCGTTTGCCAACCTCACCGGGCGCATCGACGAGATCGATCCCGAACGCGGCAAGCTCAAGATTTCCGTCTCCATTTTCGGCCGGTTCACCCCGGTCGAGCTCGAATACTGGCAGGTGCAACGCATCACCGAGTGACGCGACGCCTCTTTGTCACCGCCGACGTTCGTTCCCACACACATACGTCACTAAACACCCGCCACCTCCGATACCATGGCTAAGAAAATTCAAGGCTACGTTCGCCTCCAACTCCCTGCCGGTGCCGCCAATCCTGCGCCCCCGGTCGGTCCCGCGCTCGGCGCCCAAGGCGTCAACATCATGGCGTTCTGTAAGGAGTTTAACGCCAAGACCAAGGACCAGAACGGCATGATTCTGCCGGTGGTCATCACGGTCTACTCCGACAAGAGCTTCACGTTCATCCTGAAGTCCCCGCCGGCGTCCGTCCTCCTCAAGAAGGCGGCCAATGTCGCCAGCGGCTCCGGCAAGCCCAACCAGGACAAGGTCGGCAAGGTCAACAAGAAGCAGCTTCTTGAGATCTACAACATCAAGAAGGCCGACATGAACGCCAAGACCCCCGAAGCCGGCATCAAGATCATCGCCGGTACCGCCCGTAATATGGGCATCGAGGTCGTCGACTAATTTTTCGTCCGATCACCGAACGAAACTCACCGCGGGAGTCCCTGACCGGGACGCATGCACCGCAAGGAGCAATAATGGAAAAACAAAGCAAACGTTACCGCAGCGCCCTCAAGGTCGCTGACCTGGCGAAAGAATACACGCTGAAGGAAGCGGCCGAGGTTTTGGCCAAATTCCCGAAGACCAAATTCGACGAGACCGTTGAGGTCTCGCTCCACTTGGGGGTCGATGCCGCCCAAGGCGACCAAATGGTGCGTGGCACCACTCCGTTGCCCAACGGCACGGGTAAGAAGGTTCGCGTCCTCGTCTTCACCGACAATGCGGAAGCCGCTCTCAAGGCGGGCGCCGATCATGCCGGTCTGCAAGACATGATGCAGAAGATCAACGAGGGCTGGCTCGACTTCGATGTCGCGATCGCGACCACCGAGGCCATGAAGACCGTGCGTTCCCTCGCTCGCGTCCTCGGTCCCAAGGGCCTCATGCCCAACCCGAAATCGGGTACCGTCACCGACGACATCGCCGCTGGCATCAAGGCCGTCAAGGCCGGCCGCGTCGAGTTCAAGATGGACAAGGCCGCCAACATCGGCGTCGGCGTCGGCAAGCGCTCGTTCACGGCTGACCAGATCGTCGAAAACGCCCGCGCGCTGATCGATGCCGTGGCGAAGGCCAAGCCCGCCTCCTTCAAGGGTGGCGTTTACATCAAGACCTGCGTCCTCTCCGCTTCGATGAGCCCTGCCGTCCGCATCGCTTCGTCGGAGTACAGCAAACTCTAATCGGAGGCCCCATACCATGAGATCCGAGAAAAAATTCCTGATCGCCGAAGTTGAGGGCCACCTCAAGAAGTCGGACTACGTTTACCTCGCCAACTACGAGAAGGCCACCGTCGAGAACCTCGCGGCCCTGCGCAAGAAGCTGGCGGCGGAAAACGCCGAGATCCACGTCGTCAAAAATAGCTCCCTGCGCGTTGCCGCGAAGGGCCTGTCGCTCCCCGAACTTGACCAATGGCTGAAGGGCCAGACGGCCATCATCGTCGGCGGCACCAATCCCACCGGCGTGGCCAAGGTCCTCCGCGATTTCTTCAAGGATTCGCAGAAGATCGAGGTCAAGGGCGGTATCTTCGAGCAAAAGGCCGTTGACGCGGCCGTGATCGGCCAGCTGGCGGCAGTGCCGCCGATGGACGTGCTCAAGAGCCAGTTCCTCGGCTTGCTCAAGATCAAGCCGCAGCAGCTCGCCGCCCTCATCAAGGCGTACGCCGACAAGAAGGAAAAAGAAGGCGCCGCGGCCTGATAGGCTGCGTTTTCACCCACCACTTTTGTCCGATCTTCGGATAAAAAACCAACCCTCCAACGAACCCGTTAGGGCGCGCGAGCGCCTTAAACCCTCCGCATGACGCGGAGGACTAACATTCAAGGAAATCATATGTCGCTCACCAAAGACCAAGTCATCGAGTGGCTCTCCAGCCAGTCGGTTCTCCAACTCAACGAACTCGTCAAAGAGCTCGAGACCAAGTGGGGCGTTTCCGCCGCCGCCGTCGCCGCTGCTCCTGCCGCGGGTGGTGCCGCTCCGGCCGCCGCCGCTGCTGAACAGACCGAGTTCACCGTCGTCCTGAAGGACGCTGGCGCGAACAAGATCGGCGTCATCAAGGAAGTCCGTGCCATCACCGGCCTGGGCCTCAAGGAAGCCAAGGATCTCGTCGAAGGCGCTCCGAAGCCCATCAAGGAGAACGTCGCCAAGGCCGAGGCCGAAGAGCTCAAGAAGAAGCTCGAAGCCGCTGGCGCCAAGGTCGAGCTCAAGTAACTCTTGGAGTTCTCGCTCTTTATACGTTCGTTCTTTTCGGGACAGGCCGCTGTTTTCTGCGGCCTGTCCTTTGCCTTTCTCTTCTGTTAGTTCTTTGTTCGCCCGTCGTCGCACCCAACCGCGGCTCGGGCTTTTGTCGTCTCGCTCTACTATTTAATCCGGGAACTCCCCATGGCCGACCGTAATCACGCCGATCGCATCAACTTCGGTAAGCTTAAAGAAGTTATCACGCCGCCCAATCTCATTGAGCTGCAGATCAACTCGTATCTGGACTTCTTGCAAAAAGGTGCGCCGGAGAAACAACGCAAGAACCAGGGCCTTGAGGCCGTCTTCCGCGAAGTCTTCCCGATTGAGAGCTACGACCAACGGCTCGTCCTCGAGTACGTTTCCTACACGATTGGTGACCCGAAAAACACGGAGCTTCAGTGCCTCCGCGATGGCATCACCTATTCCGTCCCCCTTTATGTGAAGCTCCGCCTCCGCGAAGAGGACTTCATCAAGGACGAAGACATTTACATGGGCGAAATCCCCATGGTGACGGACCGCGGCTCCTTCATCATCAACGGCGCCGAGCGCGTCGTCGTTTCCCAGCTCCACCGCTCCCCCGGCATCGCCTTCGAGGTCGCCCCGCACCCGAACGGCAAACTGCTCCACTCTTTCCGCATCATCCCCGACCGCGGCACCTGGCTCGAAGTCCAGTTCGACAACAACGACCTGCTCTACGTTTACCTCGACCGCCGCCGCCGTCGCCGCAAGTTCCTCATCACGACGCTGCTCCGCTCGATCGGCTACTCCAGCGACATCGACATCCTCAATCTCTTCTACGAGATCAAGGACCTCAAGGTCGCCAAGGCCCTCGACATGGAAAACGTCTCCACGCTTGTGCTCGTGGAAGACGCCATCGACGCCCAGCAGGGCGCCGTGCTCGCTCGTGCTTACGAGCCCCTGACCAAGCAGATCGTCCGCACCTTCGAGAAACACGGCCTCACCACGCTGCGCGTGATCGACACCGCCGTCGACGAAGGCGCCATCATCCGCGCCCTCAAGAAGGACCCGACCCGCAACGAGGAAGAAGCCCTCAAGGAAATCTACAAGCGCCTGCGTCCGGGCGAGCCCCCGACCACGGCCAACGCCAAGGCCCTCCTCAAGCGCCTCTTCTTCGATCCCAAGCGCTACGACCTCAGCCGCGTCGGCCGCTATAAGATCAACCAGAAGCTCGTCCTCAAGGCCGACCTTGAGCAGCGCATCCTCCAGAGCGACGACGTCGTCTTCGCCACCAAGTACCTCGTCCGCCTCAAGCGCGGCGAAGGCGTTGTCGACGATATCGATCACCTCGGCAGCCGCCGCGTCCGTACCGTCGGCGAACTCCTCGCCAACCAGTGCCGCGTGGGCCTGTCCCGCACCGAGCGTCTCGTCCGCGAGCGCATGACCATGTACGATCAAAGCGTCGATTCGATCACGCCCCAAAAGCTGATCAACCCGAAGGCGCTGACCACGGTCATCCGCGATTTCTTCGCGCGCAGCCAGCTGTCGCAGTTCATGGACCAGATCAACCCGCTCGCGGAGGTCACGCACAAGCGCCGCCTCTCCGCCCTTGGGCCTGGCGGTCTCAACCGCGACCGCGCCGGCTTCGAAGTCCGCGACGTCCATCCTTCACACTACGGCCGCATCTGCCCGATCGAGACGCCTGAAGGTCCGAACATCGGTCTGATCAACTCCCTCTCCACCTACGCCCGCGTCAACGAGTTCGGCTTCATCGAGACGCCGTACCGCGTCTGCAAAGACGGCCGCGCCTCCGACAAGATCGAGTACCTCACTGCCGACCAGGAAGAGGCCAAGATCATCGCCCAGGCCAACTCCGAAGTCGACGAGAAGGGCAACTTCACCGACGGCAAGGTCACCGTCCGAAAGGACGGCGAGTTCCTCGAAGTCGCTCCCGCCGACGTCAACTACATGGACGTCTCGCCCAAGCAGGTCATCTCGATCGCTGCCGGCTTGATTCCGTTCCTCGAACACGACGACGCCAACCGCGCGCTCATGGGCGCCAACATGCAACGCCAAGGCGTGCCGCTCCTCAAGAGCGAGTCCCCCTTCGTCGGCACCGGTTTGGAAGAGCGCATCACGCGCGACTCCAAGATCGTCGTCGTCGCCGAAGAGCAGGGCATCGTCGCCTCCGCCGAGGCCACCCGCATCATCGTCACCCGCGACGGTGAGATTCCGCGCAACTTCGACAAGAACCCGAAGAGCGACCCGAAGAACGGCGTGCACGTTTACGAGCTGCGCAAGTTCATGCGCTCGAATGCCGGCACCTGCTTCAATCAGCGTCCCGTCGTCAAGCGTGGCCAGAAGGTCAAGGCCGGCGACGTGCTCGCCGACGGTCCTTGCACCGACAAGGGCGAGATGGCTCTCGGCCGTAACATCCTCGTGGCGTTCATGCCGTGGAATGGTTACAACTTCGAAGACGCCATCCTCATCTCGAAGAAGGTCCTGAAGGAAGACATCTACACGTCGATCCACATCCAGGAATTCGAGTGCACCGCCCGCGACACCAAGCTCGGGCCCGAGGAAATCACCCGCGATATTCCGAACGTCGGCGAAGAGGCTCTCAAGAACCTCGACCACAACGGCGTCGTCCGCATCGGTGCGGAGGTGAAGCCCGGCGACATCCTCGTCGGTAAGATCACCCCGAAGTCCGAGACCGAGCTCGCGCCCGAGGAAAAGCTCCTCCGCGCCATCTTCGGTGAAAAGGCTGCCGACGTGAAGGACACTTCGCTCGTCGTCCCGTCCGGCGTCACCGGCATCATCATGGATGTGAAGGTCTCCAGCCGCGTGGACAACCAGCCGGAGAAGCTCTCTCCGTCGGACCGCCGCCGCCAGACCAAGCAGATTCAGGAAGAGTACAAGACGCAGATCGACAAGCTGCGCGAAGGCCTCACCGAGTCGCTCTCCAACATCCTCCTCGGCGAAAAGATTCCGCTCGACGTGACCAACGGCCAGACCGGTGAAGTCATCATCCCGGCCAACCGCAAGATCACCAAGACGCTCCTCCGCAAGCTCGCCGCCGTCTCCAAGCACGTCGAGATCGACCCGTCCCCGGTTCGTATCAAGATCATGGAGATCATCGGCACCTTCCAGTCGAAGTTCGACGAGCTCGAGGGCGACCGTGAGCGCAAGATCTCCTCGATCGAAGCCGGCGACGACAACGGCTCCGGCGCCATCAAGCAGGTCAAGGTTTACGTCGCCACTAAGGAAAAGCTCCACGTCGGCGACAAGATGGCCGGCCGTCACGGTAACAAGGGTGTGGTCGCCAAGATCGTGCCCGAGGAAGACATGCCCTTCCTGCCCGACGGCACCCCGGTCGAAATCTGCCTCAACCCTCTCGGCGTGCCTTCCCGTATGAATGTGGGACAGGTGCTCGAAACCCACCTCGGCTGGGCGTGCAAGAAGCTTGGCATCAAGCTTTCCACCCCGGTGTTCGACGGTATCCCGGAAAAGAAAGTCCGTGAATACCTCAAGGAGGCGGGTCTGCCCACCACCGGCAAGAGCACGCTCTACGACGGCCGCACCGGCGAGAAGATCGACCAGCAAGTCGTGGTCGGCTACATCTACATGCTGAAACTGAATCACTTGGTTTCGCACAAGATCCACGCTCGCGCCGTCGGTCCGTACTCCCTCGTCACGCAGCAACCGCTGGGCGGCAAAGCCCAATACGGTGGCCAGCGCTTCGGCGAAATGGAAGTGTGGGCGCTCGAAGCCTATGGCGCCGCGCACACCCTCCAGGAAATCCTCACCGTCAAGTCCGACGATGTGCAGGGCCGCACCAAGATCTACGAGTCGCTCGTCAAGGGCGACAACACGCTGGTCGCCGGCACGCCCGAGTCGTTCAACGTTCTCATCAAGGAAATCCAGTCTCTCGGCTTGGATATCAAACTCAGCAAGAAGGACGCCCTCGGCTTCACCGCCTGAGCGCCCCGAACTGACCCGCACCCTTAACGAACAAGCATCTAGGGAACTCAAGCATGAGCATCCAACCCAACGAAACCGGTGGCTCCATCGCCCGCGAAGAGGCTCGCGCCGCCGTCGGCCTGGAAGAGAATCCGTTCGACTGCGTTTCCATCACGGTCGCCGCGCCCGATACCATCCGCAAATGGTCCAAGGGCGAGGTCAAGAACCCTGAGACCATCAACTACCGCACCTTCAAGCCCGAGCCAGGCGGTCTCTTCTGCCAGAAGATCTTCGGCCCGGTGCGCGACTACGAGTGCGCTTGCGGCAAGTACAAACGCATTAAGTACAAGGACGTCGTCTGCGATCGCTGCGGCGTCGAAGTCACCATCGCGCGCGTCCGCCGCGAACGCATGGGCCACATCGAGCTGGCCGTGCCGGTTTCCCACATCTGGTTCCTGAAGAGCATGCCGAGCCGCCTTGGCCTCTTGCTCGACATGACCGCGCGCTCCCTCGAACGCGTGATCTACTACGAGAACTATCTCGTCGTCGATCCGGGCAAGACCCCGCTCGAGCTCAAGCAGCTCCTCACCGACGTCGAGTACCGCCAGGCGCTCGACGAATACGGTGACGATGCCTTCGTCGCCAAAATGGGCGCCGAGGCCATCCGCGACGTCCTCCTCAAGATCGATATGGGTGCCACCGTGCTCGAGCTCCAGGAGCAGATGCGCGCCACCCGCTCGAAGCAGATCAAGAAGAAGCTCTCCAAGCGCCTCAAGGTGCTCCAGGGCTTCATCCAGTCCAACACCCGTCCCGAGTGGATGGTCCTCGAAGTCCTCCCCGTCATCCCGCCGGACCTGCGCCCGCTCGTCCCGCTCGAAGGCGGCCGCTTCGCCACCTCCGATCTCAACGATCTCTACCGCCGCGTCATCAACCGCAACAACCGTCTGCGGAACCTGATGCAGCTGAAGACGCCCGACGTCATCATCCACAACGAAAAGCGCATGCTGCAGGAAGCAGTCGACGCGCTCTTCGACAACGGCCGTCATGGCCGTCCGGTGACCGGCGCTGGCAACCGCCCCTTGAAGTCGCTCTCCGACATGCTCAAGGGCAAGCAGGGCCGCTTCCGTCAAAACTTGCTCGGCAAACGCGTCGACTACTCCGGCCGTTCCGTCATCGTCATCGGTCCTGAGCTCAAGCTCAGCCAGTGCGGTCTGCCGAAGAAGATGGCGCTCGTCCTCTTCGAGCCGTTCATCATCCGCCGCCTGAAGGAGCTCGGCTTCGTGCACACCGTCCGCGGTGCCCGCAAGATGATCGAGAAAAAGTCCCCCGAAGTGTGGGACATCCTTGAGGAAGTCACGAAGGGCCACCCGGTGCTGCTCAACCGCGCGCCGACGCTCCACCGCCTCTCCATTCAGGCGTTCGAGCCCGTGCTCATTGAAGGCGAAGCCATCCGCGTCCACCCGCTCGTCTGTACGGCTTACAACGCCGACTTCGACGGTGACCAGATGGCCGTGCACGTGCCGCTTTCCCTCGAGGCCGTGATGGAGTGCAAACTCCTCATGATGGCGACGAACAACATCTTCTCGCCCTCCTCCGGTAAGCCGATCCTCACGCCGTCGCAGGACATCGTCCTCGGCGCGTACTACCTCTCGCTCGAGCCCCGCCGCAAGGTGGCTCCGGGCCAGCACGTGCCCCTGATGGCCGGCCTCCGCGAAGTCCTCTTCGCCAAGACCGACGGCGATCTCAAGTTCCACGACTGGATCGATTTCCCGAACCCCGATTTCGGGCGCGACACCGTTTACGGCAACAAGGAGAAAAAAGTTCTCCGCACTTCCGTCGGTCGCGTCATCTTCAGCCAGATCTGGCCGAAGGAGCTCGGTTTTATCAACTTCCCTGTTCCGAAGGGTAAGCTGGGTGATCTGATTCTCAACACCTACAAGTCCGCCGGCCACGCCGCCACCATCGAGACGCTCGACAAGCTCAAGGAGCTCGGTTTCCAGACCGCCTTCCAAGCCGGCATCTCCATCGGTATCGACGACATGATGATCCCCGAAGCCAAAAAGGAGATCGTCCGCGACGCCCGCAGCAAGATCGCCGAAGTCGAAGGCCAGTTCTCCAAGGGTGTCATCACCGACGGCGAACGCTACAACAAGGTCGTCGATATCTGGACCAGCGTCACCGACAAGATCGCCAAGGAGGTCTTCGCCAAGCTCGAAGCCAACGAAGGCCGCCCCGAGGTCAACCCGGTCTTCATCATGATGGACTCCGGTGCCCGTGGTAACAAACAACAGGTCCGCCAGCTGTGCGGCGCCCGTGGTTTGATGGCCAAGCCCTCCGGCGAAATCATCGAACGCCCGATTCTGTCCTCCTTCCGCGAAGGCCTCACCGTTCTCGAGTACTTCATCTCGACCCACGGTGCCCGTAAGGGTCTGGCCGACACCGCCCTCAAGACCGCTGACGCCGGCTACATGACGCGCAAACTTTGCGACGTCGCCATGGACGTCGTCATCGTCGAAGACGATTGCGGCCGCCGCGACGGCATCTGGAAGAAGCCCATCTACGAAGGTGACGACGAAATCGTCAGCCTCAAGGAGCGCATCATCGGCCGCTGCTCCAGCGACGATATCCCCAACCCGATCAACCCGACTGAGCTCATCGTGCGCTCCGGCGAGCTGATCACCGAGGAGCTCGCGCAGCGCATCGACGAGGCCGGCATCGACCGCGTCAAGGTCATGTCCCCGCTCACCTGCACCAGCATCGGCGGCATCGATACCAAGTCTTACGGCATCAATCAGGCCACCAACAAACTCGCCAAGATGGGCGACGCGATCGGCATCATCGCCGCGCAATCCATCGGCGAGCCTGGCACGCAGCTCACCATGCGTACCTTCCACATCGGTGGCGTCGCCTCCGGCGGATTCAAAGTCCCCGAGATCCGCGTGCGCTCCGCCGGTAAGGTCCGCTACAAGGGCCTCCGCCTCGTGCAGACCGCCGAAGGTGCCAACATCGTTCTCAATAAGACCGGCACCATTCAGATCGTCGATGCCGACAACATGGAGATCGAGAGCTACAACATCGCCATCGGCTCCTTCCTCCACGTCAACGACGGCGAGATGATCGCCAAGGGCGACGTCCTCGCCCAGTGGGATCCGTACAACGTCCCCGTCCTCTCCGAAAAGAGCGGCACGCTCGTCTTCAAGGACACGATCCCCGGCGTCACCGTCAAACGTGAACTCGACGAATCCACCGGCCGCATCGCGACCGTCGTCATCGAGCACAAGGAAGACCTCAATCCGCAGATCGAAGTGCGCGACGCCAAGGGCCAGCCCCTCGCCGCCTACTCCATCCCGGTCGGCGCCCAGATCGTCGTCGCCGAAGGTGACGAAATCTCCGCCGGTGCGCTGCTCGCCAAGACCCCGCGCCAGGCCTCCAAGACCAAGGACATCACCGGTGGTCTCCCCCGCGTCGCCGAGCTCTTCGAAGCCCGCCGTCCGAAGGATGCCGCCGAGATGTCCCGCATCGAGGGCGTCGTTTCCATGGCCGGCACCGTCCGCGGCAAGCGCAAGCTCGTCGTGACCAACGAAGAGACCGGCCAGGAAGAGGATCACCTGATCCCGACCGGCAAGCACATCATCGTGCAACCCGGCGACGTCGTGAAGAAAGGCCAGCACCTCACTGAAGGCGCCGCCGATCCGCACGAGATCCTCGAAATCCTCGGGCCCTCCGCGCTCTACGACTTCCTCATCTCCCAAGTCCAGGAAGTGTACCGTCTGCAAGGCGTGACGATTAACGACAAGCACATCGAAATCATCATCCGCCAGATGCTCCGCAAAGTTCGCATCACCGATCCGGGCGACAGCGAATTCTTCTGGGGCGAGCAGGTGGACCGCGCCGCGTTCCTCGCGACCAACAAGCGCCTCGACGAAGCCGGCGGTAAGCCCGCGGAAGCGGAGCCCATCCTCCTCGGCATCACCAAGGCCTCCCTCGAAACCGAGAGCTTCATCTCGGCGGCATCCTTCCAAGAGACGACCCGCGTCCTCACCGACGCCTCGACGCTCGGCAAGGTCGATACGCTGAAGGGCTTCAAGGAAAACGTCATCATGGGCCACTTGATCCCGGCCGGCACCGGCCTGCCGCAGTACAAGAAGCTTAAGATCACGCTTCCGCTCGGTGGCGAGCTCCCGATGGACGACGTCGTCGCCCCGGAAGCCACCGCGAGCTAAACGCTCCGATCACTCACAAAGCCGCCGCCCGCAAGGTCGGCGGCTTTTTTCTGCACCTACGCGGCCGCGGCTCGCCGGCTGGATGGGTCCTCTCCCCTCGATGCTCAGCGCTTAGACGAAAGACGGTGCGCAACGGCTGAGGTCCTTGCCCCCGGAAGAGTCTTCACCTCAAGCGCCCGATTCAGCTGGGCCGATGC
>ERZ795030.2236-NODE-2236-length-23658-cov-8.758251_pt1 | contig 23658 bp, 17 predicted proteins | sample MGYA00375122_ERZ795030 | MGnify/ENA primary metagenome ERZ795030 (study PRJEB30165, sample SAMN05720146) | activated sludge metagenome | isolation source: anaerobic digester from wastewater treatment plant | place: Japan | collected 2015-04-20 ... | reverse complement strand
GCGATTCCGATCCCGATTCCGCACTAACGCGGGCGGAGCCCGCAATCTCAAAGACTGTGAGGAGTTGAGACTGTGAGGCTGTGAGGCTGTGAGACTGTGAGGAGTTGAGACTGTGAGGCTGTGAGGTTTTACAAACAAGGCAATAACGAATGATTAACCACGAAAGAGAACTTCGTTCCCCATCCGTTCGCTCCGCCGCCTTCTCCCTCACAGCCTTAACCCCTCACAGCCTTAACCCCAACGCGGGCGGAGCCCGCAATCAAAAGACTGTGAGGCTGTTTGATGCGACCCGCCGCATATTCCCTCACAGCCTTAACCCCTCACAGCCTTAACCCCAACGCGGGCGGAGCCCGCAACCAAAAGGCTGTACAAACCTTGTTAAGCCGTAACGCACTAACGTACCAACGCACTAATGCACTAATGAACTAATGCACTAATTAACTAATGCACTAATTAACTAACGAACTTCTCCCGCTCTTCGTGTGAGAAACAACCTTTTATTGGCCTTATCGGCCGGCAAGGCGCTAACGAACTATTCCTGCAGGCGAGGACACCTGCGCTCCCGGCTCTCTGTCTATCTTGATTTCTTGTGTTTCATGGTCCGGACACTGAAGAGGCAGCCGGATGGTGAAAACCGAGCCCTTGCCGACCTTGCTCTCAACATCCACGCTCCCGTTGTGGATAAGGGCGATATGCTTGACGATCGCCAGCCCCAGTCCCGTGCCGCCCAATTCACGGCTGCGCCCCTTGTCCACCCGGTAGAGCCGCTCGAACAGCCGGTCCAGGTGTTTGCTTTCAATCCCGGGACCGTAATCGCGCACGGAAATGCTCACGGCCGAGCCATCGCTCACGGCCTCAATATCGACTTGGGCTTTCTGTGTCCCGTCCGTACCGTATGTGATGGCATTGTCGATCAGGTTCACAAGCGCCTGTTCCATCAACCCGGCATGAACCATAACGGTCAGCCCCTCATCACACGAGAGCGAAAGCGTGACGCTCCGCTTGTCAGCACGCTCCTGACAGAGTTCCGCCGCATTCTTCAAGAGTTCCCCGACCGGCACCCGCTGACAGTCGAGCGCTTTAGGCGAATGCCCCTCCAATCGGGACAGCTCCAGCAAGTCACGGATGGTCGTCTCCAGTTGCCCCGCCTGCCTCACAAGGATTTTGAGGAAGCGTTCCGCCTTTTCAGGGTCTTTAACCGCCCCATCCAGAAGGGTCTCGGCAAAGCCCTTGATTGATGTCACCGGCGTGCGCAACTCATGCGAAACGTTCGACACAAAATCCTGCCGCACGGTTTCCAATCGCCGCAACAACGTGACATCGCTGAACACCAGCAAGGAGCCGATCCGTTCCCCGCCTAAGTCGTTCAACATCGACACCCGCAACTGCAGCCGTCTGGTCACCTTGCCGTCGATCGTCATCTCGCCTTCGCACATCTGGTTTTGCTGTTCACACGCTTCGATCAACGCGAAAACTTCAGGATTCCGAATCCGTTCGCCGAGCGGTTTGGCAATCACCTTTTGCTCGTCCCCGATATCCAACAGCGCACGGGCCGCCGCGTTTATGTCAAGAACGCAGCGGTCACGATCAATCGCGATGACACCCCGTGTCATGTTCTCCAGAATCATCGCCCGCAGATTACGCTCCTCATGCAGTGCCTGAACCTGCCGTTGCAGGCGCTCCGCATTCCGGTTGATGGACCGCGCCAAATTCGCCAGATGGGGAACCCTCGGGACCGGCAACCGGTACGACAAGTTCCCACTGCCGATTCGCGCCAATCCCAACTGAAGCGATGATACCGGACGCGTGATCCGCAGGGCAGCCACATAACTCAGCGCCAATGTCACACATAAGACGCCCAGAAAAAATGACAACAGCAGTTTGTCAGCAGCGCGCATCTCCGAAGTAAGGAAGCGCACCGGCACTGCCACACGGATCACCGCGCGCGCGGCCCCCTCTTGCGGAAGCCGATACGCCACATAGAGCATCTGCTTCCCCAGGCTCGCGCTGTACCGCTGCCGCATACCCAGACCTTTCTCAAATGCCTCGATCACTTCAGGGCGGTCTTCATGCGACTCCATGTTTTCGACATCAACATCTGAGTCCCCCAAAACACGTCCGTTCGGCAGAATCAGCGTGAAACGGTGTATGCCGTGATGACGCAACCGCTCGAAAAACTGGGCCGCGTACTGTTCGTCGACCTCTCCGCCGTCATCCGGCAACAGGGCCGCCGCCGTCTTGGCCTGCATCTCCAGTTCGCGAACCCACTGCCGCATAAAAGCGTACCTGCTGATATGCCAGTTATAGAAGGAGACCGCACCGACCGCAAGCAGCAGCAGCACGACATGCGCGCCGAAAAAGCTCCAGAACATCGTTCTTTTTCTCACGGCCGCTCCAATTTCATCCGGTACCCCACCCCGCGCACCGTTTCAATCAATCCGCCATATTTCCCTAACTTACGGCGCAACCCCACAATCTGGACATCCACCGACCGGTCGGTCACAGGATAATCCTGACCGTGCACCGCGTCCACAATCTGGTATCGCGAGAACACCGCGCCGGGCCGTTTCATGAAGAGATTCAATATTTTGAACTCGCTCAATGTCAGCGCCACCGGCTTGCCGTCAACCTTAACCGTATGATACGTGCGGTCAATCTCGATGGCGCCATGGCTCAGCACCCCCTCCCCGTCCTCAGGCTCTGCCGCTGCACGGCGTAAAACCGCCCGCACGCGGGCCATCAGAACCCGCGCGCTGAACGGCTTGGTCAGATAATCATCCGCCCCCACCTCAAGCCCGGCCACGATATCGGCTTCCTCGTCCCGCGCCGTGACCATGATCACCGGAATCTCGGCGGTGCGCTCATCCGCGCGCAACATCCGGCAGAAAGCGTATCCGTCCGTGCCCGGCAACATCAGATCGAGGATCACCAGATCCGGCAACCTGCGGGCCAAAAACTTCTTGGCATCCTCTGCCGACCCGCATTCGGAGACCTGAAAGCCTTCACGCTCAAGGTGATAGCGCAACAGCTCACGGATATCCGCCTCGTCTTCAACTATCAGAATGCTTTCGTTCGCCATGCTTATCCTCTTTCACGTCTCTTCGCAAATGACGCACGATTTTCCCGCTCACAAGATACGCGACATCCTCCGCGATGTTTGTGGCATGATCGCCAATCCGTTCGAGATCGCGCGCGACCCCGTTCAGCAGCAGCAGCGATTCGGTTATGCTGCCGACGTTTGTTGCCGTGGCCCGTTGCGCCACGGTTTCCCAGACGTTGCTCCGCATCGTGTCCAGATCATCATCTCGCCGGATCACTGCGTTCGCCTTCTCCAAATCCAAGTTCACGAGTGCGTCCAAAGCGTCCTTCACCATCTCACGGGAAACCCGCCCCATCTGGATCACCGAAGAAAAGATGTCGCCCACCGGGGTATCCGCAAGCGGAATTCCCTTTTGCGCGATATTGACCACAATATCCCCGATGCGTTCCAAGTCGTTGTTGATCTTCAAAACCGCGACCACAAAACGCAGATCCTTGGCGACCGGCTGGTGCAGGGCCAGAATTTTCAAACACTCCTCCTCGATCTGGACCTCCTTCCCGTCGATCTCCGAATCCCGGTCTATCCAGCGATATAACGCGTCCTTGTCACGCTGCTCCGTCGCTTTCAGCACCTCGGTCAGACGCATCTCCACATCGCCTGCCAAAAGCAAAATCTTCTCCTTCAAGCCTTCCTGCTCCCGCATGAAAATAGGATTCATTTGCGACCCTCCCGTTCTCCTCAACCGAACCTTCCGGTGATGTAGTCTTCCGTATGCTTCTCTCGGGGCCTCGTGAACAGCTCCTTGGTTGGAGCGAATTCTACAAGATCGCCCTCATAAAAAAAAGCGGTTTTATCCGAGACCCGGGCAGCCTGTTGCATGTTATGCGTGACGATCGCGATCGTGTAGTTACCCCGCAACTGGACGATCAGTTCCTCAATCCGCGCCGTGGCCTTCGGATCCAAGGCGGACGTCGGCTCATCCATCAGCAACATCTCGGGCTTGACGGCCAACGCCCGCGCCAGACAGAGCCGCTGCGCCTGGCCACCCGACAACCCCAACGCATTCTTGTACAAGCGGTCTTTGACCTCGTCCCACAACGCCGCACCAACCAGACTCTCCTCGACAATCACATCCAGCTCCGCTTTGGTGTGCCTCCCGTGTAACCGTGGACCGTACGCGACATTATCGTAAATGCTTTTCGGGAACGGGTTGGGCTTCTGAAAGACCATACCGATCCTGCGCCGGAGAATCGCCGTGTCCACATCACTCCCGTACACATTCTGCCCGTCAAAATATAGATCGCCCGCAGTATGGCAACCCGGTATCAGATCGTTCATGCGATTGATCGCCCGCAAAAACGTGCTCTTGCCGCACCCGCTAGGACCGATAATCGCTGTCACCAGCCCGCACGGCACAGCCAAGTCCACCTTCCGGACCGCCTCGTGCGAACCGTAGAAAACGGAAAAACCGCGAGCTTCCACATGCGTCTTCACCTTTGTCGCATTTTCATTCATTTTACCACTCTCACACTCTCATCCTTCAAGCCTTCAGCACTTCCGCACGTTATCGTGCTCACCCGCCCTTCAGCCTTTTCGCCACCCGCGCCCGCAACAGGATCGCGGCCAGATTCAACGCGAGCACAATCAGCACCAGCGTGGCCGCCATGCCGGCCTGCACATGCCGGATTTCATCCACGGCCTCGTGCTCGGTACAGAGATTGTACAGGTTCCAAGAGAGCGCGGGTGTGGGCATAACGAAAAGCTCAGAGGCCTTCACCATCTTGCCGACACTCACAGCGGCGGTGAAAATGATCGGCGCGGTCTCCCCTGCCGCCCGTCCCATGCTGATCACGATCCCGGTTAAAATGCCCGGCAGCGCCGCTGGCAGAATGACCGTCATGATCGTGTGCCATTTGCCTGCGCCCAAGGCCAAGGCGCCCTCTTTGTACGACTGCGGCACAGCCGCGATCGCTTCTTCAGCGGCACGGATCACCGTCGGCAGCACCAGCAAGGAGAGGGTCAGCGCACCCGCCAAAACACTCTTGCCGGGTGAGACTTTGATGGTGTTGATAAAAAACGCGAGTCCGAACAGGCCGAACACGATACTGGGCACGCCGGCCAGCGTGTTGACGCAGGAACGCAGAAACGCCATCGTCGGACCCCCTTTGGCGTACTCCTGAAAATAGATAGCCGCAATCAAGCCCAACGGCACGGCGATCAACATGGCACCCAAGGCCAGATAAAAGGTGCCCATGACCTCCGGCCCGATCCCGCCGAAGAAATGCGCGTCCACCGAGACATCCGTCAAAAAACGCGCGTACAAGGTCAACCGCGGCCGCATCAGCCGCCTCAGGTTCTTCTCCTCAAGCAGATCAAACAGCGGTTCCAAAGCCGTTCCCGCGAACAACGCTTTACGGGGTTCTAAGCGCCGATGGCTGCCGTCATCATCATGCTCCCATACTTCCTCAAACAAAATCAGACGCGCGCCATGCCGGGCCTGATCCCACCTTGTCTTGCCGTAAATCCTGCGCGGCAAAGCGGGCAACGGCTCGCCCGGCATCGAACCCAAGAGGCTGGCGACCCCGTCCCGCACACTCTGAAACACCGGGCGCAACTCTTTACGCCGCGATGCAGGCATCTCGGCAAGTTCTTTCTCAAATGCCTCCAGAGCCTGGTAAACCGGTGCGCGCGCCTGCCGCACCTCCTTGAGTTCTGCGGCAAGGCTTTCCTCCGATCCCCGGTTGAATTCGCCCATCAGCATGCGGCGGTGCTCCACCGTGCCTTGAAACACATAGGCCCCGAGGCCGCGCCATAAGATCGGCACCAGCACGATAAACAGAAACGACGCCATCACCGCCATTGCGAGAAGCGCGCATGCTGTGAAGGCCCGGTCTGTAAAGGTTCTAAAGGAACGGCGCATCCTGTCTTACTCTCCCCGAAGTTTTTTCCGCTGACGGGCGACCACCCATTCACCGGCAATGTTGCAGCCGAAACTGAAAAGCAACAGGCACAACCCCATGACGAACAGCACATGATAGTGGGCGGAACCGGACATCTGATCCGCCTCCCCCATGTCTCCGGCAATGGTGGCGGTCAACGTTCGGACAGGCTGGAGCAGGTTATACCACGGCTTCGGTATCTGGGCCGCGTTGCCGGACGCCATCCACACCACCATAGTCTCGCCCATCGCGCGCATGATCCCCAGCAAGACCGCTGAAAAGATTCCGCTGAACGCCGCCGGGATCACCACTTTGAGCAACGTCTCGCTCCGGGTCGCACCCAACGCGTAACTCCCCTCGCGCAACTCCCTGCCCGCCGCCTGCAGGGCATCTTCAGAGACGCTGACAATCGTCGGCAACGCCATGATCGCGAGGATCACAGATGCGTTCAGCGCATTAACGCCACTCGCGATTTCGATGTTGCCCGGCAACCACTCGCCCGCATTCTGCAAAAACGGCGCCACGACCGTTAAAGCGAAAAACCCGTAGACCACGGAGGGAATCGCGGCCAGAATCTCGATAACCGGCTTGACGAGCTGCCGCGCCTTAAACGGCAGGATGTCGCTGAGGCAGATGGCAGCCATCACGCCGGACGGCACGGCCAAGATAACCGCAGCCGCCGTCACCAGAAAACTGCCGAAAAAGATCGCAGCCGCGCCGAACTGCGGCGGCGTGTGACTCGGATACCACGATTTGGAGACAAAAAATTCCAGCGAGGTCCGATCGCGGAAAAAGGGCAGGGCATCCCGCGCGATGAATAGAATGATCGCGAACACGGCCACCGCCGCCACTGACGTGACGGCGAACAGAAAGGAACGCCCTAAAAAACCGATAGTCTTCCGGCGCATTATTGCGCCGGAAGACATCTGAAGTGATCCGGTGGTAGCCCTCATGTCCTATGGAACCGGAACGAACCCGATCTCCTCGATGATTTCTTTCCCGCGGGCGGTTTTGCTCAACCCGATGAATTTCGCGGCCAACGTGTCCGCCGCCGGTTCGCCGTTGGTGAACATGAAAAGCGCCCGCGAGATCGGATAGCGTTTCTGCACCACCGATTCCGCGCACGGCGCGACACCGTTGATCTCCAGCGCCTTGACCGTACGGTCCACGAATCCGAGTCCGGCGTACCCGATCGCGCCCCGGGTCATTTGCACCCGCTGACGCACCCCGCCGTTGCTGCCGGTGTACTCGGCACTCTCCAAGATCTTGTTGTCCTTGCCGAGAACCAAGTCCTTGAAGGTTTCGTAGGTGCCGCTGTTGGTGTCGCGGCTGATCACCACAATACGCTGATCCGCGCCGCCCACCTCTTTCCAGTTGGTGATCTTGCCGGTATAGATATCCCGCACCTGCTCGAGGGTCAGGCCCTTCACCCGGTTGGAAGGATGCACGATCACCGGCAACGCGTCAAATGCGACCGTGTGTTCCACGGGCTTGACGCCCTTTTCTTCCATCGCCTTCCGCTCCGCATCCTTCAGATTCCGCGAGAGATTGGCGATGTCACATGTCCCGTTCAACAGAGCCTTGGCCCCGTTGCCGCTACCGGATTCGCTGACCGTAATATTCACGCCCGGATTCTGCCGCATATAAAACTCCGCGAACGCCTTGGCGATCGGTCCGACAGTCGTCGAGCCGTCCAGCGTCAGCTTATCCTGAGCCTGCGCAACCGCGCAACAAGCCACCAACCCTGCCACCAGTAATGAACCCTTCATTTTTACTCCTGTGTTGTGAACAGACAACCTCTCCGTTCGATGTGAGTGAACCCTATTCCCGTTAGACAAACGTGTCACCTTTGTTAGAAAACCGTTAGAACTTGCCGTTCAGTTCGAACCGCAGCCATGTCGCCACATCTTCGTTGACCGCATCGTGCTGGTAGTAGTCGCCGTACCACAAGGCCTCACCGACCACAGCGCCTTTCACTTCCCCGCGTTTCCCGAAGATCTTGCTCAGCAGCGGGAAGTCGTATCGCGCCTGCGTGTAAAGCCCGCGATACGAGCTTGTCGCGCCGTTGTCCTTCTCGTGCGCGAACATCGGCCCGCACTGGACTTTGACCTTGTGTTTTTGGAACGGCTCAACAGCGGCTTCAAGATGCGGGTAGATCAGGTTGGACCAGCGGTACTGGTCATACATGCTCGAGCACAGCTCGCTGAACCAGGTCGTGCGGTTGAAAACCGGGTTCCATCCCGTGTCCGTGCTGCCGTCCTGCGTCTTGTAGTAACTATCCGTGTCACCGGACATCCAGAGCACCGCGCCGGTCAGCTTCGGTTTGCTGAAAACCTCTTTCTCCGAGTAGGTCAGGCCCGCATAGGTCATCCACGCCAAGATGTCGCGTCCCCGCATACCGGACTGACTGTCAATCTGCCCTGTCTGGACAGCCGCTTCGACCTCAGCCGACAGTTTCTCATTGATCTTCGGCATCAGACGCGTTCCGAGCGTGTGAAAATCACGGCCGGGGTATCTTGTTTTCTTATCGAAAAACCGGTCTTCCTGTTTCCAAATCCAGTAAAACTCCATCGGGAAGTTCTCGATTTCGTTGTAGTGCACATACGCCATCAAGCCCTTTTCATCCATCTTGGAGTACGGGCTGCCGCTTTTGATCTTGGTGTTGTCATAGACGTCATGCGGATTGCCCAGAGTCCAGTCATCGCGATACCGGTTCCAAGTGGCCATCAAATCCACATCGCTCTTCTCCAGAAAACGCACCTTGGCAAAGAGCGCGTCAAAGTACGTGGAGCGCGAACCGTCACCCGGCGTTCCGTCGCTGATCACCCGGCCCGCACCCTCCCGGATATCCTGCCGTCCGACACGCAGATCAACCCGGTCCGCCAGATTGTTGAAATCCAGATAGAGGTTATCGATGAAAAGCTCGTCGGGGAACTCGTTCTTCCGTTTATTCCCCGTGCTGTTGCGGTAATCGCGGAATTCGTTGGCGAGCCGAAGAAAAGCTGCGTAATCATCGCCGAACGTAGCCTTTCCCCAAAACCGCGTCCGGAGCCGGTAATAATCCTCATACGCCGGATTGACGGATGTCTTGCCCTTGTTCATCCAGTTGTCTTTGAACTCGTAACGGGCACGTATGTCCATTCCCGCATCGAAATCCAGTTCTGCCTTTTTCTCCGTTGCTGCCGCCCCGTCCTGCGCCAACACAGGCATCGCCAAGACCGTCAACCCTGCACATAACCATCGTTTTCGCATGTCTGCTCCTTTTCTGTTCACGCAGAGGTGTTGTTTTCGCCTATTTCCTCTTGGAACGGCGTCATCATGCCGAATGTTAATAAGATTTCGGTGAGGAGTACATGAGAAATATATGTTGAAACGATATCGGATCAAAATTGATTTCGGCGGTCCGGCTCCGCGCCGATGGCGCGCAGCTGTGGACGTCCCGCCGTACCGGCATGGATCGGAAGGGCAATGCAAAGTGCGGGCGGCCGTCTCGGACGCCCGAGGATGCGGGAACGGGAGCGGCGGGCACTTGATCGTTCAGTGACCCCGCCGCCCCTGCGGATACGCTTATCCCCTGTCGAGGCGCCGCATCACGGACGCCGGATGCCTTCGACCCACTCGGCCAGTTTCAACATGCCGCGGGTGGCGTCGTAGTAGCTGATCACGGGACGCCCGTCCGGCAGGGACCGGCGGCGGTTTACGGGGAAACCGCCCTACCACGCCGGGTAGGGACGCATCCCCGAGGCGTCCGCGGACGATCCCGATAGCGATTCCGATCCCGATTCCGCCCCAACGCGGGCGGAGCCCGCACCTCCTGACCACTTGCGGATGTCGAGCATGTACGCGTCGGCAAGCCGCCGCTGGATCATTCCGAACACGGATTTTTTGAGAATTTTTAAGGGTTGACTTTTACCCACCCGCACATAACATGATACCAATTCATAAGGGCTGGCGGGTTACTGGTTTACCCTATGGGATGCTAGTGATAAAATGTCGCTTTGATGAGAAAGTGTCCATGACGAAAGCAAACTGGAGATCGCCGCCCGTGATTTTGACCGCGAGCATCCGAATGGGAGGCTTGTTTTGATCGAGACCTCGAGAGATTCCGCGGCTGCGTTTCAGGAGCTGATCGGCAACAGTCGGTTCAGTTCCAGTCATCCGGGAACGCTGTCGATTGAAAACAGCGGCAAGAGCCTTGTCTATACCGCACCAAAGAAGGTCGGTTCCGTGATTTACATCCAATAAGGGATTACGATGACCGTAAAGGTCAGTCCGTTATCGTTTTGTACAGCGATCACGCTGTCCGTAGTCGGAGCAGATGCGGCAACGTGGTGAAACTCCAAGTGGGTACAGCGATGGAAAAGGGAAAGACATGAAAAAGTGGATCATCGCGGTTGCGCTCGCGGCGGTGAATGGCTTTGCCGGGACGAATCCCGAACGGAAGGTGTATGCCCATTTCATGGGGTGCTGGCCGGTTTTCGGTTGCGGAGGCCAGGACAAGTCCATGAAGGCGTTTCTGACGACCGGCGAGGCCGTGGAATGTGGACCGGTCGGCGGACGCTTCAACAATTTCCCGCTGGTGCCGCAGGAGGGGTTCAACATGAAGCTCCTCGACAAGGCGAAGCTGGAGATCAAACGCGCGATCCGCGGCGGTATCGACGGATTCGCGTTCGATGCTTGGGCAGGCGACCAGTCCCCGCAGACGCTCGATGTCTATTTTCAGGCGGCTGAAGAACTGAAAGTCGATTTCGGACTCACCATCTGTTTCGATCCCTCCTGCCATGGCGCAAAGTGGATCGAAGGCACGAATATGTGTGAAAAGTACGCCACGTCCGCGAAGTGGGTGCTCCGTCACCTCGATTCCCCGAACCTCGCGCGCTTCCACGGCAAACCGCTTTTCTTCGGCTATTATTCAAAGGGCATCGTCAAGGATAGCGGATCCTTCCTGACTGCCGAAAAGCGCCGTGAAATCAAGGCAGCCTGGGACGCGTGGCGCAAGGCGCTGCCGTGCGAGGTCTATCTGCACGGCTCGATCGAAGGATACGTCGACTGGAAAAATTTCGAGCGCAACGATTATCCGGCGATCGCAAAGGACTGCGCCGAGACCTTTGATGCGGTCGGCGCCTTCACCGGGTGGGACGCGAACTGGGCGAACCGCAACGATCTCTGGAAACATATCCGGGACGCTGGATGCGGCTGGAGTCAGCCGATTGTGCCGCAATACTGCAACAAGAGGGGCGGCATCATCACGGGTGCCGGGCTCGATGTTCTGCACCAGTGTTGGACAAACGCGATTGACCGCGGTTCGGAACTGTTGCAGTTTGTGACTTGGAACGACTACGGCGAAGAGACGATCCTCGGTCCCGCGTATGGTTCGAATTACACGTTTCTCCGCGTGAACCGCCATTACGCCGACTGGTTGAAACAGGGGAAGCCGCCCGTTATCGAGAAGGATGAGGTTCATGTTGTTTTTCGCCGGTGCTGCGATCCGCAAAAAACGACGTTCCCGTTCCTTGATCGCCGTATAAATCTGCCGACCGCGCTTGAGGTGATCACCTTCCTGACCAAGCCGGGCAAGGTCGTTGTCGAGGGCTACGGCAAATACGAAGCCCCGGCCGGAATGTTCTCGAAGAAGTTCGACGAGCATCCCGGAAACGTGTCCGTGAAGGTTCTTCGGCGCAACTGGCTTTTCCTCAATCAGACGGTCTGTCAATTGACGGCCCCCGAGGAAATCAGTGCCAAGAAGTGGCGTGAAGATGATGTTGCCGCCACATGGAGTTCAACCTATGACGAGGAGTGGGCGTTGGATTTTCCCGGCATCGAACCGCTGTACTATTCGGAGAACGGCGATCTCGACGGGGATGGCCTGCCCAACTGGTTCGAAATGGTTTATTTCGGGGAGTTCCCGTATATGAAGACGGCGTCCGGTGCGGATCCGAATGCCGATCCGGACGGTGACGGGTTCACCAACCTACAGGAGTACGAGAACGAGACGAACCCGCTGATTCCCGATACCCCCTATGCGTCAGGATTTGTGTGGTCGCTTCAGGAACTCGCGGAGCGTGCGCTCATCGGTAATCCTGCGAGGGATTCGAAGGGGCGCTACGTGTGGCGACGCGAGTACCAGTACGGTGCGAAAGGACACGACTACGTGCCGGGCAGTGCATTCAAGGAGATTCTCTCGGGCGGGGGCTCGTTGCAGTCACAGATGACGCATGTCTATGCCCCGAATCCGTTCGGCGGCGGCGGTTTCGACTGCGGGATCCAGTTCAACAAGCCTGAGAAGGGACAAGCCGAGGCACGCGTTCACCGCGATTCACCGATTGCGCTTACTTGGATCGCGCCTGTCGCCTGCACGGTCGATGTCGTGACCAAGGTGACGCCGAAGAATCCGAAGGTAAAGGCGAGGACGACGCTGGTTCTGGGAGACAAGGTGCTTGGGACTACGGTCGCGCGTAAGATCCAGGTCGGGAAAGGGGATGAAATCCGGCTCGTGATCGAGAACCTCAATCCCTGGAGTGGCGGCGATTTGTTCGCGATCGAGAAGTTCGATGTCATCTGGGCGAAGGAATCAGAAAGGGCTAATTGAATTAGCCCATACGGCGATTAAGATCAAGTGATCCAGGCGGCGATTCTGCATGGAGCCAGCGAAAAAAACAAACGCCCGGCCAGATGTCTGGTCGGGCGTTTGTAGTAAAATGGCTCCGGCGGCTGGATTCGAACCAGCGACCAATTGGTTAACAGCCAACTGCGCTACCGCTGCGCTACGCCGGAATTGTCGTTCGGCACAATTATCCCGCAAGGGAACAAAGTGCGCAAAATGTATCGGATTGGCGGAAAGTTGTCAATGCGCAAAGTGACCCGGTTTTGGTATTGTGGATTGGTTCCGGACGCGGTTTGGGCCCGTGCCCCGCCGATACCGGAAACCTGCCGAGATCGCTGCCAAACTCAACAAAGGGGGTTGACCTCCCCTTCCCGTTTCCGCATACTGGTCGCACGCAATCGACGCTTGAGGAGATTATGACGCTGACAGGCACATTCACCGCTTTGGTCACCCCTTTTAACACGGATGGCAGTGTGGATTATCCCGCGCTGCACGCCTTGGTGCAATGGCAGATCGAGAACGGGGTCACCGGTCTCGTGCCGGTCGGCACCACTGGTGAATCGCCCACCCTGGAGATCGATGAGCACATCCGTGTCATCACCGCCACGGCCGAGGCTGCTGCGGGACGCGCAGTGATCATTGCGGGCACCGGCGCCAATGCCACAGCCGAGGCGATCGAACTCACGCGCCAAGTGCTGAACGCGGGTGTTCAGGCTACGTTGCAAGTGACGCCTTACTACAACAAACCCAACGCCGAGGGGCTCTACCGCCATTTCGCCGCGGTGGCGGATCTGGGGCTGCCGGTGGTGTTGTACAACGTGCCGGGCCGCGCGGGACGCGAGATCCCGCTGGATGTGGTGATCCGCCTCGCCGCGCATCCGAATGTGGCTGCCATCAAGGAAGCCGCAGGCAGCGTCGACCGCGTCAGCGCCATCCGAAACGCCTGCGAGTTGCCGGTGCTCTCGGGTGACGACAGTCTGGCGCTGCCCATGATCAGCGTGGGCGCGTGCGGCGTGATCAGCGTGGCCTCGAATGTGATCCCGAAGGAGATGTCAAAGCTCGTGCAGCTCGCCCTCGCCAATGATCTGGTTGAAGCGCGCGCGCTGCACCAGACCTACTATCCGCTTTTTCGTGACCTGTTCATCGATACCAACCCGATCCCGGTCAAGACCGCGCTGACGCTGATGAATCGTGTGGGGCCGACTTTCCGTCTGCCGCTGTGCGAACCGTCGGAAAAGATCCGTGCGCAACTCGTGCAAACCCTGACCCACCTCAACCTGATGTAACGGCCCGATCCGGCCGGCGTCATTCCCCACCAACCAGACGAAGGGACGATCCTGATATGAAGATTGCGATTCTCGGAGCCGCAGGCCGCATGGGACAGAACTTGCTGCGATGCGCGGAAAAGATCGGTGCCTGCCAAATCGTTGCCGCCACCGAATGCCCCGGCCACCCGTTGCTGGGCCAATCGGTGCGTCAGGCCTTCGGTCTAACGGCGGAGAACATTCCAGAGACCCTGCGCATCGAGGAAACGTGGCCAAAGGACACGGAAGTGGTAATCGATTTCACGTTCCATACAACGGTGACCAACAACCTCGCCCGCGCGATCGCCTGCCGTCAGGCGTACGTGCTCGGCACTACGGGGTTTACGGAAGCCGAGCGGCAGACGATCCTCGCCGCCACACAGCAAATCCCCATGGTTTGGGCACCCAACATGAGTCTGGGTGTGAACCTGCTGTTTGAACTGGTGCGGCGCGCGGCGTCGGTGCTGGGGCCGGAGTACGACGCGGAGATCGTGGAAATCCACCACCGCCGCAAGAAGGACGCGCCCAGCGGCACGGCACTCGGGCTCGCCGAGGCACTGGCCCGGGGCCGCAACGTGAAACTCGATGAGGTCGCCTGCTACGGACGCCAGGGAATTCCCGGCGAACGCCCGGAAGGCGAGATCGCGATCCACGCCCTACGCGGCGGGGGCGTGGTCGGCGACCACACCGTGCTCTTCATCGCCGACGAGGAACGCATCGAACTCACGCACCGGGCGAACAGCCGGGAATCCTTCGCCGCAGGAGCCCTGCGCGCCGCCCTCTGGCTCGAAGGCCGTCCCGCAGGCCTTTACACCATGCGGCATGTGCTCGGATTCGAATCCGTGTGACGCCGCGTTCCCCCCCCATGGCAACCCCACGCGAAGCCATTCTGTCTCTCGGCAGCAATCTCGGCGACCGCCGCATCGCGTTGGAGCGGGCGTGCGCGGCGCTGGAAGAGGAGCCGGGCCTCCGGATTCTGGAGCGTTCCCCGATCTACGAGACCGAGCCGGTCGGCGTGCCGGAAGAAGAGGCCGGAAGACTTTTCCTCAATCAGGTGGTGATCGTTTCGACTGACCGTTCCCCCGAGGCGCTTTCCGACACGGTGCATGCGATCGAGGCGCGCTGGGGCCGGACACGAACCGGTGTGCACGGCGCGGCGCGCGTGCTGGACATCGACCTGATCGCCTTCGGCACGGAGCGCCGGAACACGCCGGAACTGACGCTGCCGCACCCGCGCACCCGTGAACGCCGCTTCGTGCTCCAGCCGCTCGCAGACCTGAGGCCCAATCTCGTCCTGCCCGGCGAGTCCCGAAGCGTTGCGGAATTACTGCGCGATCTACCCGACACACCGCGTGTGCGGCGGATCCAACAAGCCTAACGCAGAACCCAACCCGCAACCCAAAAACGAACCGCAGAGAGACGAAACCTGCTCCGCAGAAAGTCGAAGGATCCCGACCAGAATGAGAATGGTTGCTGCCGGGCCCATACCGGGTTGCGGCACGGGTAGGGCGGTTTCCCCGTAAAGAGCAGTTGAACCTTCAACTCTCTTTGGTTTCAAGGTTTCGGGTTTTCAAGGTTTCATCCAAATCGGGGTCGGGGTCGGGATCGCTATCGGGATCGATTGCTTAACCTAAAAAGAGCAGTTGAACCTTCAACTCTCTTTGGTTTCAAGGTTTCATCCAAATCGGGGTCGGGATCGCTATCGGGATCGGGATCGATCATTTAACCACGGAATACCACCGCCTCACAGCCTAACAGCCTCACAGTCTCACAGCCTTTGAGATTGCGGGCGCCGCCCGCATCTCAATACGTCAAAACCCAATGTTTACGGGGCTTTGCTAGAATTCTACCCGTTCAACTGCTCCTTTTAGGATTAACGAAACAACTTCGGCGTTCTGTATAAGTCTGCGGATCAGATTGCCTGATCGTTTGTTCCCGAACACGACATGAGGCTCTGCGGACGCCTCGGGGATGCGTCCCTACCGGCTAACGAACAACACACGACCTGAGGCAGGATCACACCAGAGACCACGGCCCGCGCGGCGTACGTCCGAGCAGGGCTTCGGCGGAGACGTCCCCCAGAATCTGTTCGCGGACCGGATCCCACTTGATTTTCCGGCCGGTGAGCATGGCGATCTGTCCAAGATGTCCGATGCTCGCGGAACGATGCGCCACCTCGGCGGGCGTGAGGGTGGTCGCGCGCGTCTTCACGCAATCAATGAAGTTGCGATGATGACCGGGACTATGCAGGCGCAACTCCCCGGGCTCGATGCGGCTGTCGCGGATTTCAGGCGTGGACGCGTCAAACCGGCCGCGATCCACCCAGACCCATTCACCGTTCTCTCCGTACCAGGTGGTGCCGCTTTTGACCTGCCTGCTGTCGGCCACCGTCATTTCGACCCCGTCGGCATAGCGGCAGGAGAAACGATAGGTTTTGGGCGAGTCGCAAATACCGTCGACCTCGAACGGCGCGTATCCCTCGAACGTGACCGGTCCCGACGTGTCGCGGTCCAATCCCCACTGCGCGATATCGGCGTGGTGACCGATCCAGTCCATCATCTGTCCCCCACCCCAGTCCAGTACCCAGCGCCAATCCCAGTCGGCGATGCCCTGATAGGGCCGGTACGGTGCCGGGCCGAGCCAGAAATCCCAATCCAGGCCTTTGGGAATCGTCGCGTGCGGATCAATCGGGTTTCTGGGGCGTCCGCCCGGAGGCAGCCCGACCTCCACCCGCGCGATCTTGCCGATCCGCCCGTTGCGCACCAGCTCCACCGCACGCCGCATCTCGCTTGACGAACGCTGCCAGCTTCCGGTTTGCCAAATGCGTCCGTGCTGCTCCACGGCCCTCACCAGTGCCCGCCCTTCGCGCAGATCATGCGTGAAGGGCTTTTCGCCGTAGATGTCCTTGCCGTGGCGGGCCGCGAAGGTTCCCACATAAGCATGCCAGTGGTCGGGCGTGGCAATCATCACCGCATCGATGTCGCCGCGGGCACAGACCTCGCGGAAATCCTTGGTCACCAGGCAGTCACTGTTGCCGTAGTGCTTGTCAACCTTCTGTTTGGCCTGTTCCGTTTTTGAGGTGTTGACGTCGCAGACCATACGGACGATCACATCCTTCATGCCCAGAAAGCTGCTCATATTGCCCTGCCCCATGCCGCCAACGCCGATCATGGCCATGGCGATACGGTTGCTGGGCGCGTCCTTTCCAAGCACCCGCGCCGGGATGATATTCCATGCGGCAGCGGAAGCAGCGGCCGTCTTGAGAAAACTTCTGCGTGAACCCATCATGAGGCACCTCTTTTCTTTTGCAAGATACGATGTTTCAAAATTAACGTAACGACTCAGCGACCTGCCGGATCTCTGCGACTTTCTTGGGGTCGAAGCCCGCCATGATCTGGATCTCATGAATGGACCAGTGCTTGCCAGGACGCCCGCCGGTGGTCACGATCTTGAGATGGCGCCCCTGCGTCAGCATCGGAATGACGTTTTTTTCTTTCTGTGTGCCGTCCCCCTTGGCCACCGGTCCCTGCCACGTTTTCCCATCGTCCGAGATCAAGACCTCAAAGCCGTTCGGCGTGTCGCTGGCTGATCTTGTGGTGTCGAGGACAACCTGCGACACACAGAGATTTTCACCGAGGTCCAGCGTGAACCACATACCCTCTTCCGAAGCGCGATTGGACGACCAGCGCGTTTCGGGTTTGCGGTCAAAGGCTTTCGCCGCATCGGCGGCGGCGTGCGAGGCATTCGCCCGCCACAGGGAGGGCGCGACCTCGCGCCAAGGCTGGTCGGCACGGGACTTCACCTTTTCGTCATAGAACCGCAGATAGAGACGCTTGGCGAAAGGACCGCAGGCGGCATCACCAAACAGCGTCTGCAAAACCGGGAAGAACCCGAGTCCGTCACGCAGGAACATCGCTTCGGCCACACTCTCACGCCCCTTGTCATCAGGAGCGGTCCGCAACAATTCGAGGAACCGTCCTTGCGTCTCCGCGCCGCCGTGTGCGGAGACAAGTTTGACCGCACCGCGCAAAGCGAGTTGGCGGAGCCGCGCATCCGGTTGCGCGCTCACCGCCTCTTTCAACACCGGGTAGGGCCGCATGTCCGTCCAATCGGCGAGTGCGCGCAACGCGCCTTCACGCACACCGGCATCCATCTCCTTCAGGGCCGTTGAAAGCGGCGCGACAAAAGCGGGGTCGCGATAAACAGCCATCAGGGCGATAAGCGCGTTCCGTGCCGGCACACCGAGCGTCTTCTCCCCCCACGTGTCCAACAGGACAACGGAGCGGGCAGCCGGATCGACCCGTTTTCCCGCAGCCTGAAGCGCCGCTTCGGCCTGCACCTGTTCCTCGGCCTGAAGGTGGCGCAGTTCCGTGAACAGCGTCGCGTACATCTGGCCGTCAGCCAGAAGGCCGAGCGTTTTCCACGCCTCTTTCCGGACCTCGGCGCGCTCTGAACGGAGGCAGGGCCTGATCCGCGGCAACAGCGCAACCTCGCCGCGTTCGCCCACGAGGGTAAGCAGCCGCGTCTGCAACGCGGGATCCCTTGCGGCCACGTCCAGCAGTGCCGCACCCACCCCGGGCGCGCGCAGCGCCAGCAACGCCTCGCGGGCGGCTTTGCCCACCACACCCTCGCGTGTGATCAGCGAGACCATCACCGGAACCTCTTTGCAGCCGCCCAACCTGCCCAACGCATGCAACGCGGCCACAACGACGATCTCCTGTTCTCCCTCCAGTTTTGCCACCACTTCGCCGACGTATGAACGGGCATCCCGCTCGGCCAACTTGGCGAGAAGCGCCACCTGATCCGTAGGCGCGGCGGTGTGGAGCGCGGCAACGAGTTTGCGAAGCGGTACGCGGTCAGCCGCGCGCACCACGGTCTGTCGGACGTGCGGACAGCCGTCCGCCATCCCTTCGGCAAAGAAACCGCAGTCGGCCTGCAACAGCACACGGGCCGCGGCGGCGCGTACCGGGAAGGGCGTCCCGGCATGTGCGAACAACGGACGCGCCGCGCGTGCGGCGGCACGCGTGCCGCCCTGTTCCGCAAGGGTGCCAAGACAGGCCGCGAGTGCGGTCAGGCGCACCGGCTCCAACGCGGGCCGCACGGGCTTTTGCAGGACCGCGAGCGCGGTTTTGTCGCCGATCCGGCCCAGTCCGGCGAGTGCGGCGGTGGCCACCCGCTCCTCGGTATCCGCGACATAGGGCGCGATGGCCGCGGCCTCGCGGCGCTGTGCCAAGGCATTGAGCAGCGCACAGCGCAGCTCCGGTCCGGCAACCGGGACGGCCAGCGACAACACGCGGGAGGAGGCTTCCCCCGGGGTTGCGGCAAGTTGCGCGAGCGCCCCTTCGCGCGTTTCCGGAATCGCGAGGCAGGTTGCCAGCACGTCGACGGGCACCGTCTCGCCTGCGGCGGTCATCGCCCGCAGCACGGCCTGCCGCCCGTACGGCGGCACTCCGTTCTCTTTGAGCAGTCCGATCAGCAAAGCGCGGTTGGCGGCATCGACGGCAGCGTGTCCGGTACAGGTGAGGATCTCCCGCAAATCATGCGCGATCTCAGCCACGGTAAGGTCCGTGGCGGCGCGCACGCGATCCAAATCCGCAGCGCGTAACCCGGAGGGCGTATCGTCCACCCGAAAGTCGCCGACGGCATACTGCACACCGTCGAGAATGTGGATCAACGTGGCACGGTCAAGGAAGGCGCGCGCGTCGTGGCCGAACGAGGTGTAGAAAACGCGGCCCCGGCCATACGGCCGAATCCAGGAAACCGCGTAGTCGTTGTCGGCGCGGCGCTGTCCCGTCGCCGCGGCGGTGGCCGCATGGGAAAGGTCCAGCGAGACAAGGACGCGCAATTTGGCGCGGTTGTAGAAGGGCGACTGCTGCTGGTAGATCTCATCCCCGAACAGGAACCCCTGACCGCCGAAGGCCCGGTTGAGCGGATGGTCCGGCTCATCCAATTTAAAGGCCCACATGCCGCCGTCGCCCCAAGGGTGACCCCAGAAACGACCGCCGACCATTTCAGCCGCCTGTTCGGCGTGGTAGAAATTGTCGGCACCGGCATGGATCACGGCCAAGCCCTTGCCGGAGCGGACGAACGCCGTCAACGCAGATTCGAGAAAACCGTGCTGCCGCGTGTTCAGAGCCGTGGTGTTGTTGAGCACGAGCGCATCATACCGGGCGAGACGTTCGGGCGTCAGGGCCTCGTACTCACGCGAGAAATCGGCTGTGAACGCGCGGGTCTGGGAGGCGGCGATCTCTAACGCGCGATTGCCGTATTCGATCGCCCGGCCGTGGACAAAGCCCTCGCAGCGCCAAAACACGAGGACGCGGCGCGCCCGGGATGACCGGGCCGGGACCCACGTCTCCACCAACTCGCCGATTCGTTCGGCGTCAGCCTGCGGCACGGGGTGGAGTGTCTGGGCGGATGCGACGAGCGCCGCGCCGCTGATGGCGTATATGATGCAGAGCGTACGAAGGATAACGTTACGGTTATACATGAGGAGCCTTTCCGTAAAAGGAATGAAATGATTGTGGAAATATAATACGTGGTTCCGCATCTGTCCAGTATCGCGAGAGATTTTGATCCGGTATCGCGCCACTCGTCTACCGCAATCAGGTCCGGAATGTCTGACGCTCCGTGCGTGTTTTGAGATGCAGGTAGGGTTAACCTAAGAAGAGCAGTTGAGGGTTCACGTTTCATCCGCAGATTGACGCCGATAAGCGCAGATTTTTGGGGAGCGAGTGTCTCCATCCCCGTGCACGGCGCGGTTTTTGTCACTGTGCTCTAAGTTGCGTTTGCACCAAACAGATGCGGCGCGGATCGCAGCCAAAGCCAATGTTTATGAGACGCGGACAGCGTGTCGTGGGAATTTCAAAAGCGGAATTAGATGTCCTCCAGCCCGCAGTCGTGCATCACCTCGTACGCTAGTGTGTAGCCGTCACCGTCCACACCGCTTCACGCGCCTTTCTCCGCCGCAACAATCCTTACAGCGACGGCGATAGCGCCTTTATGCTGCCTCCATCCCCGGCGGGCGCGTCATCCGGCAACGGCGGCAGATTGGGGAAACGCTCGCGCAGGTCGATGCGCTGTCCGGGGGGGATTTTATCGAAGTGCGCCTTGATGGGGTTGTAGGTGTTCGTCACCCATTCGTTGCCTGTGTTGGCATACCGCACCAACGTCGCCCGTTGCTTGCTGTTGGCGTATTCGGAAATACGGTCAAGCAAAAAACGGTCTGCATCGTTGGCTTCGTTAGAACTTTCTACATTCTGAACGATTCCAAGCAAGAACGAAGCGATGTTTTCCTTTGTTTCTGGCGTCAATGTTTTCTCTTCTGCCCCGACCTTTTCAAGGAATTTTTTGTTGAGAAAATAACGCCTCGACCCCTGCACGAACTGGGTTTCATATATCTTCCGCATGAACTCGAAACCCTCCTCCACGTCCGCGATTTTGACATACGCTTCCGCAGCACGTGAGCGGACAAAAACGGGAGCGTTCGTCATGAAGCTTTTCTCCTCCAGAAACGGGAGGGCAGCCCGGTCGCCCAGTTTTTCAATCATGCCGAACAGTCTGGAAAAATACGGCCCGTCCCCCCCCCAGTTTTTAGACGAGGGGTGCTCCAGATCGTAGGCGATCACAACCTTTTCTCGCTGGTTGAACCGCTCGATCAAAAGGTCGAGGGTCCAGCCCTTCGCGAGCACCTCTTCGCGTCCCCCGCAAAGCCCGCCCCACGGAAATGCGAGGGAAAGCAGGAGAAGCCGGATAAAACCGCAGATTCTGTGTGTACACAATGTCATGTCTGACCTCCTAACACGGGCGAAGCCCGCGACCCTCACCCCGGCCCTCTCCCAGAGGGCGAGGGTGAAAACAACTTGTTTTTTATTACGCTTGTTGAGTCGTAAGACACTAATGGCTTCCGGGGTTCCGCTGGATGGCGCTCAGTCCGACCCCGGCATTGCCCAGCGTCCTGACGTTGCCGCCCCCGGCATGCCGCCACCCGTAGACGGTGCCGCGCGGCAGGCATATGCCCTCCGAAACCGGGGGTTCAGGACCGAAGGCGCCCCCGCGCATGAGAAGCCGCGTGATCAGGCTCCGCTGCGTCAGCCCCGGCGGATAGTAGCCCCCGCACCAGTCGGCGGGAATGCGCTCCTCGGAGACTGGCCCGGGAACCGGGTTGGGATCCGGCCCGTAGGGATTCTCGACCGTGTAGATGTCCTCCAGCCCGCAACTGTGCATCACCTCATGCGCGATGGTGTGGCCGTTGCCGTTGCGTGCGATGGCGATGCCCTCCGGCCAGCACACCCCGGCGGCGTCCTCGCCTTCCAACATCTCTACAAAGTAGAGTTCCACCGCGTTGCCCATGCTGTTGGTGGCATTCAGCATCGCGGCGAGGTTGGTGTTGGCCGGGTTGAGCACGTCCGTGTGGTTCAACCATGCGGCATTGTTCAAATAGTGCACCGCTCCGCTCTGGACCAGCGTCAACCCGCTCGGCCACAGGATCCTGTTGGCGTCCGCCAGAAGACCGGGAATCTCGGCGGCTTGGCGGGCGGGGTTTTTACCGTCATCGTCTCTCACGATCCACACGGTGACGGGCACGTTGACGGCGGGACGGACGGTGCCGGTGAAGAAGGGCTGGACGTGGGGCGGCGTGATGAAGAGGTTTTTGATGTTCGCCTCCAGCCGAAAGTCGCCGGTCGCGGTCGCGTGCACGGCGACCTCCGGGCCGGTATTGTCGCCGACGAAGGCGACGCATCCCGCGCCCTCCGTGACCGTCCAAGTGATGTCGGCGTCGGGCACGTTAGCGGACACCCCGATCTTGAAGCGGCCGGTGCCGCCCAGCGGCAGGCCGCTGGGGTTGAACACGTGCCCGGCGGCGGTGACATCCGCGCCGAACGCGGCGAGCGCCAGAAAAACGGCGGCGCTCCGGAACATGGCGAATCCTCTCATTGACAGACTCCTTTTCTCCCTCTTTCCCTCTCCCCTGCGGAAAGGGCGCGTCCCCGCGCACCCCGCTTCTCCAATAAAACGGCCGGTCTTCCGGCTGAAGCGTCATGCGCGAAAGCGCAAAATCAGGGTGCCGGGGGTTCCGGCCCCTGTTTCATGCGTTCGTTGATGCAGCGGGGCAGAACGTCCGCCGTGAACGATCTGCGTGGATCGTACCTTTTTCAGGCAATGATCGCAACCGGTTTTTGAGCAAATGTGCCCGCTTTTGCCCCGCCCCCAACAGGCAAGCGGGGAAGACAGAAACTGTAACGCGGGCAGCGTTAACGACATAAAGCGAAAACCGTATCATGGTGGCGTATTTGGGACTAAGTGATACACAACCGATGTTTAGTTTTGTTGTATGCAAACAAGGTGACAAAAAACGCGAACCGTGAACGCAGGCCTGCGTGCAGTCATTGCGCGATGCAATCCCACGCGAAGGAACTGGAACGTTTGCGACGTTTGTCTGTTGAGGATAGGATCCGTTCAGCTTTGACGATGAACCAACGGTTTGCGTGGATTCGCCCGGTTGCTTCGGAGCAAGCCCCATGAGTGACTTGGATGAGGTGCGCCAGACTTGCGCCCGCTATCAACTGACTGGACTTGACGAGTTGATCGCGGAGTCCGGAATCTAGGAGTTTTGCATCATCGTACGGATACGGACGCGGCGTTACGGCGCGAGCGGTTTGCCGAACAGGTTGCCGGTCAGCGTTCCCAAGAACGCGGTGAGCGCGTCCAACTCGTCTTCTGACGCGACAGCGCCGACCTGATATTTCATCATCGAGCGCACCGTCTCTT
>ERZ795030.2229-NODE-2229-length-23718-cov-18.949034_pt1 | contig 23718 bp, 16 predicted proteins | sample MGYA00375122_ERZ795030 | MGnify/ENA primary metagenome ERZ795030 (study PRJEB30165, sample SAMN05720146) | activated sludge metagenome | isolation source: anaerobic digester from wastewater treatment plant | place: Japan | collected 2015-04-20 ... | reverse complement strand
CGAAGGCGAACGCCGCTGACCTCGCCCTCTGCCCGACCACCCAGAAACTCGCCGACCTGCTCTTCCCGCGCCAGGGCTCTACAGTGCCGCCCGAGCTGCTCGCCGCGGCGGAAACCATCTGCCGCGAGGCCCGCGTGCTGCACTGGCCGCTCGCCTTTGCCGGCATCTTCGCCTGCGGCGGTTTCGACTGCGTGCTCGGCAACCCGCCATGGGAGCGCATCAAGCTCCAGGAGGAGGAGTTCTTCGCCAGCCGCGAGCCGCTCGTAGCCGAGGCCAAGAACAAGGCTGAGCGTGGTCAGCGTATTCAGTGGCTGGCGGAGGGCGTGCTCACCGACCGGATCCACGGTCGCACCGAGCCGCGCGAGCCCAACGCCGCCGAGCTGCGCCTCCACCGCGAGTTCGAGATGGCCCGCCGTACTGCCGAAGCGATGAGTCTCTTCGCCCACGTGCCCGGAAAGGAGGGTGGCCGTTATGCGCTCACCGGAGTTGGCGACGTGAACACCTATGCGCTATTCGCCGAAACGATCCTTCACCTGACAGCATCGGCTGGTCGCTCCGGCTTTATCGTGCCCACGGGTATTGCGACCGACGATTCGACCAAGGTCTATTTTGGGCATCTGGCCGAGCATGGTCGGCTTGCGAGCCTGTTCGATTTCGAGAACCGCGAAGGAGTGTTTCCGGGAGTTCACCGGAGTTACAAGTTCTGCCTCATGACACTCGGGCCGGCCGATGCGGCGGACTTGGCGTTCTTCCTCCTGCGCCCCGACATGCTGGCGGATTCTCGTCGGCGCTTTTCGCTGTCTCGCGACGACTTTGGGCTCATCAACCCAAACACGCTCACCTGCCCGGTCTTCCGTTCGCAGGCGGATGCCGAACTCACCAAGAAGATCTACCGCAAGGTTCCGGTGTTGATTGAGGAGGGCGCAGGCGACGAGGTGCCGGCTAAGAATCCGTGGGGGATCTCGTTCTCCCGTCTTTTCGACATGTCGACCGACTCGGATCTCTTCCTCGATCAGCCGACGGCACTGAGCCTGCCGCTCTACGAGGCGAAGATGATGCACCAGTTCGACCACCGCTGGGCGACCTACGCGTGGAGCAGCGCCAAGGGCGAGGTCGACACGGCGGATGTCTCCGATGCGCAGAAGCCCGATCCGGCCTTTGCCGTCACCCCGCGCTATTGGGTGGAGGAGCGCCACGTGCTCGGTCGGCTCGCCCGCGTGCCGAAGTGTGTGACGCAGGCCTGGGCTTCGCAGGACGAAGCCGAGCTGCTGGCCGCTTTCGCCGTCTGGATTGAGGTGGCCAACGCCGACGATGCGCTGTCCGGCTTCTCGCTCTCGACGCCGCGCGACCGCGTGATCCAAGCTGGCGGCACGCGCTTTGAAGCTCTGCCGGCCAAGCAGGCGGACTGGCTCGACGCCAAACTCCTTGCTGAAGCGCGCGACTGGTCGCTGCTCACCGCCGACGAGCTTGCGCTGTTGCAGGAGACCGGCCCGCTGCTGTCCATTGCTCGCACGATCCTCGACCGCCGCAGCCCCCGTTGGCTCATGGGCTGGCGCGATATCACCAACGCGACCAACGAGCGCACTGTGATCGCCAGCGTCGTCCCGCGGGCGGCGGTGGGGAACAAGATCCCGTTGATTCTACCCTCCGAGAGCGCTCCACGCTGTGCCGCTTTGCTTGGAAACCTAAACGCATTGGTTCACGACTTTGTTGCGCGTCAGAAGATGGGTGGCACGACCCTGAATTTCTTCATCATAAAGCAATTCCCGGTCCTCCCGCCGACCGCCTACACCGAAGGCGATCTGGCCTACATCGTGCCGCGGGTGCTGGAGCTCACATACACCTCGCACGACTTGGCGGCGTGGGCGGCCGACCTCGGCTACACCGGTGCACCTTTCCGTTTCGATCCCGACCGCCGCGCCCAGCTCCGCGCCGAACTCGACGCCTACTATGCCCGGCTCTACGGCCTCACCCGCGACGAGCTCCGCTACGTCCTCGACCCCGCCGACACCCACGGCCCCGACTATCCCACGGAAACCTTCCGCGGCCTGAAGGCCAACGAGCTCCGCGAATTCGGCGAATACCGCACCCGCCGCCTCGTCCTCGCCGCCTGGGACGCGTTGTCGCCGTAACCCTTCCGCTTCCCATCCCCATGTTTCGCTTCATCCACACCGCAGATCTGCATTTGGATAGCCCGCTCCAAGGGCTGGAATCCTACGAGGGCGCGCCCGTCGAGCTGCTCCGGGGCGCCACGCGCCGCGCCTTCGAGAACGTGGTGCAACTCGCGCTCGATGAGGCGGTGGACTTCGTGGTGATCGCCGGTGACATCTACGACGGGGATTGGAAGGACTACAGCTCCGGTCTGTATTTCCGAGGCCAGATGGTGCGGCTCTGCGAGCGGGGCATCCCCGTCTATCTGATCACGGGCAACCATGATGCGGCCTCGGTGATCTCCAGAAAGCTGAGCTTGCCGGAAAATGTGTACGTCTTCTCGACCCGCGTGCCGGAATCCAAGGAAGTGCCGGGGCTTCCGGTGGTGATCCATGGGCGGGGATTTCCGCACAAGGCAGTGCCGGAGAACTTTGCCCAAGGGTACCCGGCCGCAGTCCCGGGCAAGTTCAACCTCGGGTTGTTGCATACCAGCCTCGTCGGGTCGGTCGACCACGATACCTATGCCCCGTGTTCGGTCGCTGATCTCGAAGCGAAAGGCTACGGCTACTGGGCGCTCGGCCATATCCACCAGCCCGCAGTGGTGTGCGAGGATCCATGGATCGTTTTCCCCGGCAACTGCCAGGGCCGGCACATCAAGGAGACCGGGCCTCGTGGGTGCCGGTTGGTGACGGTGAGCGACTCGCTGCGGGTGGAGAGCGCGGAATGGCGTCCGCTCGATGTCGTACGCTGGGAGCAGATCACGGTCGACCTCGCCGGATGCACCGACGAGACTGAGGCCCTGCGTCGAGTGAGCGTGGCGATGAAGGAGGCCGTTGCGCAGGCCGAGGGCCGAACGGTCGCCGCTCGGGTGATCCTCGCCGGCGCCACCGCTCTCCACGGAACACTGCATCGCGAGCAACAGCGCTGGTTTTCGGAAATCCTCGCTCGGGCGCAGGATCTGGGTGCCGAGGCGCTCTGGATCGAGCGCATCCGGGTGTCCACGAGCCCGGTCTACGACGTGGCCCAGCTGGCCGAGCGCGATCCGCTGACCAAGACGGTGGTCGAGAGTCTGAACCGTGCGGGGGAAACCGTGGCGGAGCTGCCGCCCGATGTCGTCGAGCTGTTCGAGCTGCTGCCCAACGAGGTGCGTGGGGAAGCCGAGGCGGAATGGACGCCGGAGCGACGGCAGGCGGTCTTGGACGATGTCAGGGCGATCATCATCGAGGCGTTGGCGACCCGCGGAGGGAAGGACTCATGAGACTCCAGCAAATCGAGATCCCGGCCTTCGGGCCTTTCACCAACCTGGAACTGACCTTTCCCGACCAGCCCGGCGACCTGCACGTGATCTACGGGGCGAACGAGGCGGGAAAGAGCTCCTTGCTCCGGGCGATCCGGGATCTGCTCTTCGGCATCCAAGCCCAGTCTCCCGACAATTTCCTCCACGAGTACAAGAACCTCCGGATCAAGGGCCGGATTCGGAACCGTACCGGGGCGGAGCTGTGCTTCCAGCGGCGCAAGGGGAACAAAAGTACATTGTTGGATGCCGATGGTGGCACGTTGCCCGACGCCGTGCTGGAGACGTTCCTTGGCAGCGTCGATCAGACGTATTTCTCGACGATGTTCGGCCTAGGCGCACGGGAGCTCAGCGACGGGGCGAAGCAGCTTCTGCGGGGCGAAGGCGCTATGGGGCAGGCGCTCTTCTCGGCCAGCATGGGAGGCACGCCGGTGCAGAAGGTGTTGGATTCGCTGCAGGCGGAGGCCGATCGGATCTTCAAGGGGCGGGCGACGGCGAATGTCACGCTGCGACCGGCCGTGAACAGCTACAAGGAGCTGATCAAGCAGAGTCGCGACGCGGTGGTCGGCGTCGAGAAATGGGAGGAAAACGAGCAGGCGCTGGCCAAGGCGGCGGAGGAAAGGCGGCGGCTGGAGGACGTGCTCGCCAAACTGGAAAGCGAGCTCGCCTGGATCGAGCGCTGCGAGACGGCGCTGCCCATCGTGGGCGAATTGGCCGAGGAGACGGAAAAACTCGCCCTGCTCCCGACGCTGCCCGAGGTCGCCGGCGACTTTATTGTGAGCGTGCGCGCGAAACGTGGAGCCGCGGAGCAAGCGCAGCGCGATGGGCAGGCTTTGGCGGAACAGCTCGGTCGGCTTCGCACGCAACTGGATGCGTGCATCGTGGACCGTGCGGTGCTGGCGGAGGCGGGCACGCTGGAGCGGCTGCATCGGGGCCTCGATATCTACCGCGAACGCAAAGCTGGTCTGGCCACGCTGCGGGAACAGTTGGCCGGTTTGGAGACGACGCTCGCGGTGGGCATGTGTAAGCTCGGGTTGAACGGGACGTTGGCCGAGCTGGGGCAACACCGGTTGGGCAGTGCGGCGCAGCTGGCCTGCGAAGAGTCGGCCGAGGCGTTGCAGGCCGCCCAACTTGAGGAGTCGAAGACCCTTAGCGGGGTGGAGGCGCTGCCGGGAAAGATCGCGGAAAAGGAGCGGGAACTGGCGGCCTTGCCGGAGAAGAATCTCGAGGCCATCCGCGAAGCCTTGGCGGTGGCCGCCGAAGCGACCGACGCGGCCAAGACGCTCGCGACGAGCGAGACCGAGTTGCAACGGCATACCCGAACGGCGGCGACGCACCATCGTGCGCTCGCGGGCGCCCCGGCCGATTTCGAGGAGACGGTGCGGTTGCCCGTGCCCAGCGTTGCCACGATCCGCCGGCACAAGGCGGCGATTGAGAAGATTGCGAGCGATATTGATTCGGAGGAGAAGGCCCAGCGCGAAGCGCAGAAGCGGGTCCGGAGCCTCGAAGCCGAACTGGCCCGCCTCCAGCGGCAGGGCGAACTGCCGACTGAGACGGCACTCACCGAAGCCCGGCGCACGCGGGATCGTGGCTGGCAGTTGGTGCTGGCTGAATGGAAGGGCGAAGGCGCCAAGGAGGAACTGGAGCCTGGCACGCCCCTGGAGGAGGCGTTTCCTCGCGCGGTCGACAAGGCCGACACGATCGCGGATCGGCTGCGGCTGGAAGCTGAAGCAGTGGCCCAAGCGGAAGAAAAACGTCTCCAGACCGCCGAGGCGCGAAAAATGGCGGACGAGTCGGGCGCGAAGTTGGCGGAACTCCGGGCGTCGGTGAAAGTATGCGACGCCGCATGGGCGGCCGAGTGGAAGCCGTGCGGCTTCGCTCCCCGTTCGCCCGAGGAAATGGAGGCATGGCGCGAGCAGTGGAGCCGCTTCTGCGACAGCCATGCGAAGCTCGTCGAAGCCCGGGAAACCGTGGAGAAGAAGTCGGCCCAGGTGCGAAAGGCGACCGAGCGGCTCGCCGCCGCGCTCGGCGGTTCCACGGAGAAGGAATTCGCCGTGCTGTTCGCCGCGGCACGCACCTTCGTGCAGGAGGGCGAACAGGCGGCAGGAGAGCGCAAGGCGCTCGCGAAGCAGTTGAACGAGCTCCGGGCCGAGTCGACCAAGGCGGCCCAGTCCCGCGAGCGCTTGCAGGCGGCGGTCGCCAGTGCGACCGAGAATTGGGGAAAACAATGCGTGGCGGTCGGCCTGCCCGAGGGCACTTCCCCAAAGGCGGGGGTGGTGCTGTTGCGCGAGCGCAGGGAATTGCTGGGCCGATTCGAGGACTGGAAAACGGGAACCGCGAAGTCCACACAGGCCGGTGACGACGTGGAACGGTATGAACGCGAAGTCGCAACCGTGGCCGCCGCTCTCGGGATTGCGGGCGTGAATACCGAGGCGCTCGAGTCTGCGCTGTGGACCGCGCTGGAACAGGCCCGCGAGGCGGACCGGAGGCACAAGGCGTTGACCGAGCAGCGCGAGCAGGCCGAGGCGAAGTTGGCGGCTGTGCAGAAGAGCGAGGCCGAAGCCGAGGAGGCGCTGGGAGATCTCGCGCGGCGAGCAGGAGTGGCGACGGCCGCGGAACTCGACCCGGTGCTCACGCACTTGGAGCGGCGCGACGCCGCGCGGGCCGAGATCGACCGGCTGCGCAAGGAGTTGAGCCGGCATGCGCGCGGGCAAGGCGTGGACGAGTTTGTCGCGAAAGTGCGGAGCGAGGCCCCGTCCGAGTTGGCGGACCGCAAAGCCCATGCGGCGCTGGAGAAACAGGAACTGGCGCGCGAGTTGGAAGGCGTCCGGCAGACGGTGTTTGGGCTGGAAGCGGTGAAGGCGGAACTGGTGACCGCCGGAGACAAGGCGGCCGATCTGCGACAACAGGCGGAGGCGAAGGCGGCCGCCCTGACGCGCGACGCGTCGCGGTACCTGCGCCTGCGGTTGGCCACGAGGCTGGTGCAGGAACAGATCGAGCGTTTCCGCGAGGAGAACCAAGGCCCGCTGCTGTTGCGAGCGGGGGCGATCTTCAGTGCCATCACAGGTGGCGCCTTTGACGGCTTGGCGGCGGAGTTCGACGCCAACGACGCGCCCGTGCTGGTGGGGCGTCGGCCGGACCACACCACGGTGACGGTCGAAGGCTTGAGCGACGGTTCGCGCGACCAGCTCTACCTGTCGCTGCGGCTCGCCGCGCTCGAGCGTTTTCTGGAGGAGCACGAACCGATGCCCCTGATCCTCGACGACCTTCTGATCACCTTCGACAACGACCGGGCCAGGGCAATCCTGCCGCAGCTGGGCGAATTGGGGAAGCGGACGCAGATTCTGCTCTTCACCCACCACGAGCATCTCGTCGACCTGTGTCGCGAGACGCTTGGTGAGAACCACGTCCATATCCACCGACTCGGCGTGAATGGCGGCACTCCGGTGGGCACCTGAGACCCCGAATTTCGCGATTCCCCACATGAACTCTCTTGAACGCACCCTCGTCACCAAGGCCGGCTACGACCACGGCTGGGAAGTTGTTGTCGAGGCCACGGCTCAGCGGGTGCGGCTCGCCTCGGCGCTGCACCGGGCGCATCTCGAAGTGCTGGAAGGCCAGAGCGACGGTGAGCGTTGGCGGGTGCGGATCGGCAGCGGTGCGCTGGGGCGCGAACTTCGACGGGTGCGCGGCGCGGAGTGCGGCGATGGAGACCTGATCGGCGTCGCCACCGAGCGGGATCTCGGACTGCTGTTGCACGATGCCGCGAAGTTGGCCCGCGCGCTGCCCGATGCGCCGGAGGCGCGCTTCGCCAAGACGGTCGCGGCCGAACTCGCCGAGCGGAAGATCGGCGCGACGGAGGTCGAACGCCTCGTGAAGCAGCGCGTGGGGCAGGACATCTTCCGCGAGTCTCTGATGGATTACTGGGGCGGCGCGTGTGCGGTGACGGGTATCGCCGTGCCCGAACTGCTCCGCGCCAGCCACGCCAAGGCCTGGGCGGAATGCGCGACCGATGCCGAGCGCCTGAACGTCTACAACGGCTTCCTCCTCTGCGCCCACCTCGACGCGCTCTTCGACAGCCACCTGCTGACCTTTACCGATTCCGGCGACGCGCTCTTTGCCGCGGGGATTGACGACGACATCCGCCCCCGGCTCGGCCTCACCGGCACCCTGAAGCTTCGCTGGCTCGCCCCCGAGCACCGCGAGTTCCTCGCCTGGCACCGCGCGCGGTTTGAATCACGGAAGTGAACCTACGAGCCAACCATAGCAGGGCGGAGGCCGTGTGCCAACCGTGCTGCTATTGATGAGAAATGCGCAGAAAACAGCTTCTCGGCTACGAACCCTCCATTATTTCAGGAGTAGAAGATCGCCTGCGTCAGACTGAACACCCCAATGCCTTGCCCGCCTCGTGGCATTTGTCCCGGTCAACCGCAGTGAGGAAGGCAGCCTCTTTCATCTGCCCAATCGGTGTTGAACTAAGTAGGGATGCGACTGTTTGTGCTATGTCGGCTCCGACGCAATCTGAGGTGGTGACTGACTCAATACTTTCCTTGTGGAAGTCGCCGCAGTCCGCTCGCGCATCGGCGACAATCTGGAAGCGTCATCCCGTGGCACCCAGTTACTCAGGCCGCTCCGACTGGGGCGCTGGCAGCATAGGCGAAAGGAGTGCACGAAGGCGTGTTATCACTTCGGCGAGCTCGATGTGGTCCATGCGGTTTCTTCGGAGGAAGCCTTTCCATGTGGCGTCTTTCATTTCGATGAATGATGCCGATAGCCCCACGATTTCGTTGAGCGGTGTCAGTTGGCTGCCACGCCGTTCGAAGGTGGCCAGGATCGCTTTTTTCAGCAGAACTTCATCGAAATCGAAGCGCTGGCTAAGAAACCAGAGATCATAGAAATCCTTCATCCTCGTATTGGTTTCGCCAAGAGTGACGAGTGCCTCGAGTTTCTCCGCGACGACTGTGTAGATGGGATAGGTCCGAAGCTTGGGAGCTGTGAATTCAAGCAGGCCGGGGAAGGTCACGAAGTCAGGTTCAGGGGTGACCACGTCGCCATAGCCAATGTCGATCTGAACAGGAATCCGGATATTGCTGAGCATCGCACGGAGGTTCACGCGCACGCCGCCGTAGTGAGCGGCTTCCCTTATCGGCATTACTTCGAGCGTTTCGGTTCGATACTCAAGGGCATCGTCTTCGACCGTGATTGCGCAGATCTCCGCGAAGATGGACTTCACAGTATCCAGTTCCGTGCTGCCGAAGCCAAGGAGATCAACATCGCGCGTTGGGCGATGGGCGTCAGGCGTCCAAATTGCGAACAGCATCGCGCCTTTCAGGAGAAATTGATGCGCGTGCTTCGATTGACTGAGCCGGTAGAGGAGCCGCTCCACCGCGAACCGCGCCAAGATGAGATCGAAAGGGATGTCCCGCTGCTTGGCCAGATTTTGCAGGCGTGCGCGAACTGAAGCAGGGAGGTTGGATGGAGACGCCTTACTCATGAGAGCGCCTCCAGATAGGGGCGGATAAGCGTTTGGACTCGGCAGACTCGAGCTTGCGCCATGAGTTCGTCGACAGTGCAGCGCTGACGCAGTCGTGCATCGCGGAGAGCTTCGACAGCGACATCGAGCCCGATGCGATTTCGAAATTTGAAGCAATCCGCAACGGTGCGTGCGGGGGAGGTGATTCGCACCGATACGCCTTCGATCATATGGCTTTCGATGCCGGAGTGCAGTGATGCCGGGCTGTATTGCACAAAACGTACTCCAGAAAGGCATGGTCGCCACTGGTTCCGGGCAACAGCAACCCAAAGTTCAGGCGGAGCCTGTGTGGTCAGTTCGTGAAATCGCAGAGCAGTGAGCAGACAGAAGACGCAATCTGAGATCGTTTGACTGACGACCACCAGACTGTGGTTTTCCGAGATTTCAGCATTTGCGAGCTGGTACAGGCCGCGGGCGACTCGTTCGAGCTGGCCTTCCTTCACCAGGTTTTGGATATCAACACGAGTTAGCCCTTCGTGTTCTAGCTCTTGGGATGAGCGCAGGGTCTTTCCTCGGAAGGCCTTGTTGAGCATCTTGGATCTGAAGGATGGCATACGAACTCTACTCAAATATCTATAAGTGAGTAGGGTTTGTAAAGTTATTAATCGATGATGCTCACGGTTCGTCACTTGCCTGGTTTGTCCCTGCCTTGCCCGCCTCGTGGCAGTCCCGGTCAACCGAATCGATGAGGGTAGCCTCTTTCATCTGCCTCGTCGGTGCTGAACTCAGTAGGGGGAACTGTTTGTGCTATGTCGGATTTGACGCAATTCCATTGTGGTTTATCTCTCAAAGCTCTTTTGGGCTGAAGGATATGCTTTATCGACTGGTGGCTTTATGGCTGAGTTGTTTATTCTATTGCGAAAATGTCCGATTAGGTGTGTCTTATTTGAAGTTTTATGAACCATTGGGTTTATGGTGTAGCTGATATGACTGGAATTACTGGATCAAGAGGTCGGAGATTAAACCAGCGACTGGGGCTTGCCCCGGCTGGTGCGGTGCTGACTTCTGTCTGGCTCAAGGGGCAGGGTATTTCCAACCGGTTGGCCGATTACTATGCTGGTTCAGGTTGGCTGCATCGAATCGGAGACGGCGCCTTCACGGCCCGGCCAGAGACACCGACGTGGTTGGGTGCGGTGTACGGGCTTCAGCAGAAGTCGGCCTCATTTCATCCCGGCGGTCGTACCGCGCTGGAACTTTCAGGTCTCGCGCACTTCCTCCCGTTGGGCGATGCCTCCCCAGTTTACCTTTTCAGTCGAAGCGGCGACCGGCTTCCAAGCTGGTTCAAAGGCTTGCCGTGGTTTGGTCGAGTCCAGCACGTCGGCACAAATTTTCTGCCTCCATCGCTCGGATTGCGTGAATACCGCGAGGGCGCCCTCACTGTGATGATTTCGGCCCCCGAGCGGGCCGCGCTCGAATTTCTCCAACATCTCACGCTCGACGTCGCCGGCTACGAACATGCCGACCTCGTGTTCGAAGGGCTGGGGACGCTGCGCCCTGATCTGGTGCAATCGCTCCTTGAGGCGTGCGGATCGATCAAGGTGAAACGGCTCTTTCTGCATCTGGCGGAAAAGCACGCGCACGCATGGTTCAGGCAACTGGACTTGGCGAAGGTTTCGCTCGGGAGCGGCAAGCGCCTACTCGTCCGCGGAGGGCGTCTCGACCCGAAGTATCTGATCACCGTGCCGTCCGCAGTCCAGATGCCCTCCGGCGCGCCATGAAAGACACCCCATTTTTCAAACAGGCTGACCTGCTCATCCAAGTCATGCCCTTCGTGAACGCGGAGGAGTGCTTCGCGCTCAAAGGCGGCACTGCGATCAACTTTTTCGTGCGCGATTTTCCACGTCTGTCGGTGGATATTGATTTGGTTTACCTGCCGGTGGAAGACCGTCCGACAACGCTGCGCGGAATCGATGCATCGCTCCAGCGCATTGCATCAGGACTCCGCCGCAGCATGCCTGCCGTGCAGGTCAGAGAACATCGTGCTGCGAGCGACAAGCTCCTGATTAAACTGAGCGTGCGCACGCCAGACGGTGCCGAGGTCAAGATCGAGCCCAACACCGTCCTGCGTGGGGCGCTCCATCCGACAACGGAACGCACTTTGTCACCGAAGGCCGTCGAGACCTTTGGCCGTTCAGTCACGGCGCTGGTGGTATCGCTGCCGGATTTGTTTGCAGGCAAGCTATGCGCCGCGCTCGACCGACAGCACCCGCGCGACCTCTTCGACGTGCACGGTCTTTTTGCAGCCGAGGGCATCACGGACGAAATTCGCCGCGCCTTCGTCGTCTATCTGGCCAGTCACGACCGAACGATGAGCGAACTGCTGGCTCCGCACCGCAAGGATCTGAAACAGGTTTTCGCCGAGCAGTTCGAGGGAATGACATTTGCCCCGGTTTCGCTTTCAGACCTTGAGCACACCCGCGAACGGCTGATCGAACAAATCAATGCCGACCTGACCGGCGACGAGAAAGAATTCCTGCTTTCCATGAAGCGGCTGGACCCCAAGTGGGAGTTGCTCGGGCTGCCAGGCGTCGAACGCTTGCCGGGGCCGCAATGGAAACTCTACAACCTCCGCAAAATGGACCCGGCAAAACGGCAGGCCGCGGAGGAGCGACTCCGGCAGACGCTTCGCCAGTGAAACCTCGCGACTACGATTGAGCCCGTCGCAATCAGGAGGCCGTTGCCAGCAGGTTGTCTCCAATCCTGCTTTTGCCTTTCCATCCCTGAGCCTCCCTGCTTTTGTCTGTCCGTTCTAAAACAATAACCATTAACTAAGTCCGCTTTGATTAGCAACTTAGTCTCTATGCGAATGCAGCGTTCGAATCCCCGTGGGGACGCCAATTTTAAAGCCCTGTAACTAAAGCAAGTTGCAGGGCTTTTTGCTATCTGGATGCCACGTAATGGCGCTTCACGTCGCGAGTTTAGCGCCCGGGGGTTGCGTCGCGAATGGATCCGGGGCTTGAGCCGGGCGGAAGTTGGGGGTTTCGTTGGCAACGCCATGCACACCCCGTCGGCCCACGCGATCCTCACCTGCGAGCAAGCCCGCGCCTTTGAGGCGCGCTTTTTCGGCGGCGACGAGGTGCGCGAGTGGGCCGCCATGCAGCAGGCCGGGGCCGCGGTCACCCGCGCGGCGCTGCGCGATTTCCGCGAACTCGGCGAGTTTCCCGCCACGGCACGCGTCCTGATGCTCGTGGGCAAGGGCCACAACGGCGGCGATGCCCTGCTCGCCGCGCACGAGATCCTCGCCACGCATCCGGCGGCGACGGCCGAGGTCGTGTTCGTTTACGGCGCGCGGGCGATGCGTCCGCTCGCCCACCGCGCCTGGCAACAGCTCCAGACGGCCATGCCGTCGCGCGTGGCCGTGCGGACTGTGGCAGAGCTGGCGGGCGCGTACGCGGTGTCGCTCGACGGAGTGTTTGGTTTCCAATTTCGTCCGCCGCTCGACGCGTCGGCTCGCGCGGCGCTGCAAGTGGCCAACGCCCTGCCGGTGCGCATGCGCGTGGCGGTGGACCTGCCGAGCGGGCTCGATGAGGCCGACGCGTTTCGCGCCGATTTCACCTACGCGACGGGCATCGTGAAAACGCCCGCGCTGGCCTGTGCCCACTCGGGACGCGTGCGCTACCTTGACCTCGGTTTTCCGCTCAACGCCGAGCCGGCGGCGGAGCGTGTGCTCACGGCGGAGACGCTCGCGCCGCTCTCAGTCTGGCGTCCCGCGGCGAGCGACAAGCGCACCTTCGGGCACGTGCTGCTGCTCGGCGGCTCGCGCAGCTATCCCGGCGCGATTTTGATGGCGACGCTCGCGGCGCTCCGCGCCGGCGCGGGGCTGGTGACGGCCTGCGTGCCGGAGTCGCTCGTGCCGGCGTACGCGGCGCGCGCGCCGGAGGCGATGTGGGTGGGCTGGCCGGAGACGCCCGACGGCAATCTCGCGCTCGAAGGCCTGCACCTGTTGCGCGAGCGGCTGACGCGCGTGTCGGCCCTCGTGATCGGCCCCGGACTGGGACGCGAACCGGAGACGCAGGCGCTCGTCGCCGAGATCGTGAAACTTTCGCCGGTGCCGCTCGTGCTCGATGCCGACGCGTTGCAACCGGAGCTCGTGCGGCTGGGCACGGCGCCGCGCATCCTGACGCCGCACGCCGGCGAGTACGCGCGCATCGCGGGCACGGCGGAGCTGTCGGCGGCGTGTCGCGAGTTGAAATCGGTGATCGTGGCCAAGGGGCCCGTCACGCGGATCGGCGACGGCGAGACGGTCTGGCACTCGCTCGCGGGCGGGCCGGTGCTCGCGCGCGGCGGCAGCGGCGATCTGCTTGCCGGACTCATCGGCGGACTGTTGGCGCAGATTTCGGCTAGTGCCGATTCGGAAAACGCCTCGGCGCTGCCCGCGCTGCGTTGGGCGGCGTGTGCAGGGGCGCTCTGGCATGGACGCGCGGCCGATGCGCTGGCGCGTGCGCAGGGCCAGACGGGCGTGCAGCTCACGGCGCTGCTCGACCAGCTGTCGGCGGCGCTGCGCGAAGCGAGTTGAGTCCCGTTGCCAGGTTGTCTGGCGTACTTTGCACGCGGGCGGTGTTGAACTCTTTCGCCCTTGTTCCGTTAACACCCAGCGTGCCGCCCGGCGCGGCCGCCGATTTCCTTTCCCTATGACAACCCAGACTGTTCGTTCCTTCGCACTGTCAGCCATGCTGGCTCTCGCGCCGTTGTGCGCGCTGGCCGTCGATGCCCCGAAAGCCGTCGAGCCCGTGAAGCTCGCCGACCGGATTTACACCTTCAGCAACACCATGGCCAACTCCACGGCCATCGTGGGCGACGAGTCGGTGATCCTCGTCGACTCCGGCGAAAATCCCCAGGCCGCGGCCGCGCTCCAGGCCGCCATCGCCAAGCTCACGCCGAAGCCCGTCCGCTTGCTGGTGAACACGCACTGGCATTTCGACCACGCCAATGGCAACGAGGCGCTCGGCGCCGCTGGTGTCGTCGTCGTCGCGCAGAAGGAAGTGCGCCCGCGTATGATCGCCGGGAAAGGCCTGGCCGTTTCCCCCAGTTTCCCGACGCTCGCCTATGACAAGGCCGAGCTGGCGCTTCCGATGGTTAACTTTGATCGCGAACTCACGTTGTGCTCCGGCGATGAGGAGGTGCAGCTCGTGCATCCGGCCGCCGGATCGGCCCACACCGACGGCGACACGGTCGTCTATTATCGCCACGCGAACATCGTGCAGACGGGCGACCTCTACTTCGAGGGCGTCTATCCCTACATCGATGTGGCTACCGGCGGCTGGATCGACGGCATGATCGCCGGTTGCCGCGAGATTCTCGCGCGCATCGACGACAAGACCCTCGTCGTGCCGGGCCACGGCCCCGTGACCGACAAGGCACACCTCGAAGCCTACGTCGCGATGCTCTCCGGCATCAGCGCGAAGATCACGCCGATGGTGAAGGCCGGCAAAACGCTCGAAGAGGTGCAGGCCGCCAAGCCCACCGCTGACTACGACCAGGTCTGGGGCCAGAGCTGGAACAAGCCGGAATCCTTTACCGCGCTCGCCTACAACGGCCTCGTCGCCCACCTGAAAAAGTAAACGCGTCGGGGCGGTCCATCCGCTTCACCCGCCAGTCAGCCACCGTGATCCGCACGGTGGCTTTTTTGTCGCCGAGCCCGGCGGCTCACAGCCGGTTGATCGTGCTGGCGGCGTAGCCGGCGCCGAAGCCGTTGTCGATATTCACGACCGTGATGCCGGGCGCGCAGCTATTGAGCATCGCGAGCAGGGCCGACACGCCGCCGAAACTCGCGCCGTAGCCCACGCTCGTCGGCACGGCGACGATGGGGCGGTCCACGAGTCCGCCGAGCACGCTGGGCAACGCGCCCTCCATGCCGGCGACGGCGACGATGGCGCGCGCGCCGCGGATGATTTCCAACCGGCCGAGCAGCCGGTGCAACCCGGCGACGCCGACATCGTACACGCGCTCCACGCGGTTGCCGAACACCTCGGCGGTCACGGCGGCCTCCTCGGCGACGGGCAGGTCGGAGGTGCCGGCGGCCACGATGGCGACGTACTTCTTCGCCGTCTTCGAGGCGGACTTCGTGCGGCGCACGATGGTGCGCGAGATCGGGTCGTAGGCGAGGGCGGGCGAGAGCGTTTTCGCCGCCAGCCACTGCTCCTCGGTGGCGCGGGTCGCGAGGATGGCGCTCTTGCCGGCGAGCAGGCGCTCCAGGATGCCGCGCACCTGCGCAGGCGTCTTGCCGGCGCAGTAGATGACCTCGGGGTGGCCGGTGCGGAGCTCGCGGTGCGTGTCGAGTTGCGCGTAGCCGCCGAGGTTGGCCGAGGGAAAATCCTTCAACGCGGCGAGCGCGCCGGCGAGGTCGGTGTCGCCGCGGCGGTAGCGTTCGAGGATCTGGGCGAGGAGGTCGCGGTTCATGGGGTGGGGGCTTGGCGGGCGATTTCGAGGCGGACGGCGTGTTCGACGTCGGGGAGCGGCAGGCCGCGCTCGGTGGCGATGCGGCGGAGGTCGTCGTGCTCGGGTTTGCTCTTGAGGCGGCGGCCGTCGAGCCAGCCGGTCTTCACGCGCACGGGGCCGAAGGAGGTGGCGATTTCCTCGGTGGTGCGCTCCAGCGTGAGCTTGTCGACCTCGCGGCGGCGCAGGCCGAGCGTGGTGGTTTCCCGCAAAAAGATCTCCGTGAGCGCGGCCTCGCGCTCCGGCGCGCACAGCGCGGAGAGCGTCATGGCCGGGCGCGATTTTTTCATGAGGATGGGCGTGATCCAGGCGTCGCCGGCACCGGCGGCGAGCAGGCGCTCCAGCACGTAGCCGGCGGTCTCGCCGGTCATGTCGTCGAGGTTGCACTCGAGCACGATGGCGGTGGCGCCGGCGGACGTCGCGGGCGCGGCGGCTGCCGGTGTGGGCGCCGTGGCGCGGCTGGCGAGGAAGACGCGGAGGAGATTGGGGATCGGGCCGTCCTTATGGCCGATACCGTAGCCGACGCGCTCGATGGCGAAATCCATCGTGTTGGTAAATCCGTCGGCGCTGGCGATGAGGATGGCGGCGCCGGTGGGCGTGGTGGTTTCGAACGGCGCGGCGCCGAGGCGCACGGGGGCGCTGCGCAGCAACTCGGCCGTGGCGGGTGCGGGCACGGAGAGGCGGCCGTGCGCGCATTTCACAAAACCGCCGCCGAGCTCGACGGCCGAGACGTACACGCGGTCGGGTTTTAGCCAGTCGATCGCGATGGCGGCGCCCACGATGTCGATGATGGAGTCGGCGGCGCCGACTTCGTGAAACGCGACGTCGTCCACGGAGACGCCGTGGATTTTGGCCTCGGCTTGTGCGAGGTGGGCGAAGATGGCGAGGGCGCGGCGCTTGGCGCCGGGGGCGAGACTGCTGCGCTCGATCATCGCGGCGATGTCGCGGTGTGCGCGGTGTTCGTGGGCGTGCGCATGCTCGTGGCCCGCGTGGGAGTGCGGATGCTCGTGCGGGTGGCTGTGCGGCGCAGTGTCGTGCGAATGCGCGTGGCCTTCCGGTTCGTCGAGGATCACGTCGGCGCGGGTGCCGCCGATGCCCTTGCGCGCGTCGCGTGTGAACTGGAGTTTCCAGCCGGACAGGCCGAGTTTGCCGAGCTCGCGCGTGAGGTGGTCGGCGGGCACGCCGAGATCGACCATCGCACCGAGGTGCATGTCGCCGGAAATGCCGGCGGAGCAATCGTAGTAGAGGATGCGTTCAGGCATTTTTGGGAGCGTCGTGGAGCACGCGGTTGAGGCTGCCAGTCTGGTAGCCTTCGAGCTCCAGGCAAACGTAACGGTAGCCGGCGGCCTTGATCTCGCGGGAGACGGTGTCGAGCAGGCGCTCGTCGAAGAAGCGGCTGCGCTCGGCCGGGGCGACCTCGATGCGCGCGATGTCGCCGTGGTGACGCACGCGGCACTGGCGGAATCCGTGGGCGCGCAGGACGTGCTCGGCGCGGTCGATGCGGCGGAGTTTTTCGAGGGTGATGGGCTCGCCGTAGGGGACGCGCGAGGCGAGGCAGGCGGCGGCGGGCTTGTCCCAGGTGGGCAGGCCGAAGTGGCGCGAGAGGGCGCGGATGTCGGCCTTGGCGAGGCCGGCTTCGCGGAACGGGCTGGCGATGTGCAGCTCGGCGAGCGCGCGCATGCCGGGGCGGTAGTCGGACTCGTCGTCGAGGTTGGTGCCGTCGAGCACGGTCTGGATGCCGTGGGTGGCGGCGAGTTGCGCGATGCGGGCGAACTCGACCTTTTTGCAATGGTAGCAGCGGTCGGGTGGGTTGGCGGCGACGGGGGCGTCGATGGTCGTTTCCTCGATCAGAAAGTGGGCGATGCCGGTGAGCGCGGCGATCTGGCGCGCGGCGGCAAGGTCGTCGGCCGGCATCATCGGCGAGACGAGCGTGATGGCGATGGCGCCGTCGCCGAGGGCTTCGCGCGCGGCCCGGCAGAGGAGGCTGCTGTCCACGCCACCGGAGAAGGCGACGGCCACGCGGCCGTGCCGTGCGATGGCGGCGAGGAGCCGGCGGTATTTCTCGTCGAGGGCGGGCGTGAGGTCGGGCACGGTGAAGATGTTTTGCAGGAGAGGAGCGGGAGGCCAGCGGAAAGGCGGCGCATCCAGATTGCGATAGGGGCCAGACGCAGGCGGCGGCGAAACGTTGCGGGCGCTTTGGCGAAATTCTGCGTGGCAAGGGAATTGCTCGCCATGGCGGTGCGCGGGAGCAGATTTTCCCGGCGCACACCTCTCAACCTCGGCACTTTATTTCCCATGCATATACCGGATGGATTTGTGGACGTGAAAACGGCGGTCACCGCCTCGGCGCTGGCCGTGGCGGGGCTTGGTTACGCGCTTCATCAGGTGCGGCGTGAGCTGCCGCCGCGGAAGGTGCCGCTGCTGGGGCTCGGCTCGGCATTCGTGTTTGCGGCGCAGATGGTGAATTTCCCCGTGGTGGGCGGCACGTCGGGCCACTTGATCGGCGGCGCGCTCATCGCGGCGCTGCTGGGCGTGCCGGCGGCGGTCGTGGTGATGGCCACGGTGCTCATCGCGCAGTGTTTCCTTTTTGCCGACGGCGGTGTGACGGCGCTTGGGGCCAACGTGTTTAACATGGCCGTGCTCGCCCCGGTGGTGGGCGGCACGGTGTACCGCGGTGTGCGGCGGCTGATCCCCGGCGTGCGCGGGCAGGTGGCGGCGGTGGCGTTTGCCGGCTGGTGTTCGACGGTGGCGGCGTCGCTCGCCTGCGCCGGGCAGCTCGCGTGGTCCGGCACGGTGGCGTGGTCGGTCGCGTTTCCCGCGATGACGGGCATCCATCTGCTGATCGGGCTGGGCGAGGGCGCGATCAGTGCGCTGGTGTTTTACGCCGTGGCGCGGTCGCGGCCCGAGCTGACGACGGGCGTCGCGGCGCCGGCGCCGCGTGGCATCGTGGGCTACGGGCTGCTGGCCTCGCTCGGCGTGGCACTGTTTGTGGCGCCGTTTGCGTGTCCGTGGCCGGACGGGCTGGAGGCGGTGGCGGCGAAGCTCGGATTCGAGCACGCGGCGCGCGAGCCGATGGCGTCGCCGATGCCCGACTATCTGATCCCCGGCGTGGGTAACGACGGCGTGGCGACGGCCCTGGCCGGACTCGTCGGCGCGCTGATCGTTTTCGGCGCGGCGGTGCTTTTCAGCCGGTTGCTCGTGCGGCGCGAGCTGGACGCCACCAAGTCTGTGGGCTGACGCATGAGCGGTTTTCACTTCGGGCACAGTCATACGCCGTACGCGCCGGAGTTTCGACCGACGGCGGCGGTGCGTGTGCCGCTGGCGTGGCTGGCGCCCGAGTGGAAACTGGCGGCGATGCTCGCGCTGGTGACCGGCACGGCGCTCATGCCGCTGGCTTGGTGGCCGTGGCATACCGGCGTGGTCGCGCTGCTGCTCGTTGTGGTGATTTCGGCGCGGCTGGCGCTGCGGCCGCTTGGGTTGCGTCTGCTCTGGCTGTCGCCCTTCGTGGCGGGCGCGGCGGTGGCGTCGCTCTGGCACGGTCCGACTGGGCCGGGCTGGCTCACGGTGGCGGTGCGCGGCGGCGTGTGCTTGTTGACGGTGCTGGTCTTTGCGGCGGTGACGCCGTTTGGGGCGCTGCCGGGAGTGTTGCGCCGCGTGGGCGTGCCGGCCCTGCTGGTGACCACGATGGCGTTGATGCACCGTTACCTTTTTGTGCTGGTGGATGAGTCGGACCGGATGCGGCGGGCGCGCGCGAGCCGCACGCTGGTGCGTCGGCGCGGGCTGGGCTGGGGGATGCCTGCGGAGGTGATCGGCCGGCTGTTCGTGCGTGCTTCCGAGCGGGCGGAGCGCATCTATCTGGCCATGTGCGCGAGGGGCTGGAAATGACGACGCCCGCGCTCGAAGTCGAAGGTCTTGGCTACCGTTATCCCGACGGCACGCAGGCGCTGCGCGACGTGGCGCTGCGCATCATGCCGGGCGAGTGTGTGGGCCTGCTCGGCTCCAACGGCTCCGGCAAATCGACGCTGTTGCTCCATTTCAACGGCATCCTGCCCGAGAAGCCCGGCAGCTCCGGCGCGGTGCGCATCGATGGCGTGCCCGTCGGAGCGGATAACCTGGAAGCGATCCGGCGGCAGGTGGGGCTTTTGTTTCAGGACCCGGACGATCAGCTTTTTTGCGCGACGGTGGAGGAGGATGTCGCGTTTGGTCCCAGTCAGCTCGGGCTGCCGAAGGACGTGGTGGCGCAACGCGTGCAGCGGGCGCTCGCGCAGGTGCGGTTGATCGGCTACGAACGGCGTGCGCCGCACCACCTCAGTCAGGGTGAGAAACGCCGGGCGTGTCTGGCCGGTGTGCTCGCGTGTGAGCCGTCGGTCCTCGTGCTCGACGAGCCGACGAGCAACCTCGATCCGCGCAGCCGGCGGGAGTTCATGGCGCTGTTGCACGAGGTGCCGGCCACGAAGCTCATCGCGACGCACGATTTGGAGATGGTCGTTGAGATGTGCCCGCGCTCGATCATCCTCGACGGCGGGCGCGTGGTGGCCGACGGGCCGACGCTCGACCTGCTCGACGACGAGCCGCTGATGCTCGCGCACGGACTGGAGCGCCCGCACTCGCTGCACCACCGGCGGATCGAAGAACCATTTTTTTGGAAACCACGCACGCAGCCGGAGGTTTGAGCGGGGGGCGGGAACGGGTATTCTGAGCCCGCAGAGAGTGGCAAAGTCGCTCCGCTTTGGAGCTTAGTATTGGTGGATTAAAAAGGTAACGGAAGGTTATGGACCTTTTGAAGGTGACATTGGACGGGCAGTCTCGCGTTTCGTTTATCTGCCCCGTGTCACTTTAAATCTGCCTTTATGATCACCGGCTACTTCGCTTTTGAGATCCGCCGCCTCAACCGCAACCTCGCCAGGCTGGGCGTGGTGTTGCTCGTGCTGGCCTTGCTCTGGGCTGTTGCGCTCGAACGTCCGTATTGGCGGCGCCTGGTCGGTGCGGGCTCGGCGCAGGCGGTTGCCGCACGCGTGTGGCCGGTGCCGTTTATTCCCGCGGTGCTGGTTGCGGGTGGGGTATTTTGCCTGGCGCGGGGATTCCGGCGTTCACTGAACCTCTGGGCACACCCACTGGCGCAGTCGCTCGCGCGCTCGTCGGCGGACATCGGATTCGATGCCGTGGCCGCCAAACTCGACGAGGGCTGCACCATTGCCGCCCCAATCTGTTTCGGGTTGCCCTTCGGACTGGGCAACTGGTCGACGACTGGGAGGTACCGCCATCACTCCGTGATCCGGATCGGGCCGGGGTGGCTCTACTACGGCTGCACCTTGCAGGGTCATTTGCGCAAGCTGGACGATCTCGTCTGGTTTTATCGCATCGATCACACGATGCGCACCCATCGGGTCGAGGTCGGCACCGCGCATCAGCTGCTCCTGCGGTTCCGCGACGGGGGCGAACTTCTCCTATCGCTTGGCGAGACGGAGAGTAACCTCTCGCGGCAGATCGGTAAGCTCGTGCAACATCTGCCCAATGCGGCGCCGTTTGCCGGCATGAACCCTGAGCGGCGGACTGATGTGCTCTACGCGCTCGAGTATTTCGCGCCTTGGGCGATCATCGGCCCCGACGAGGCGATGGAGCGTGCCTGGCGTAATCCGCAGACTCGGAGCTCAGTCCTCGAAACTGTCGAACGACGGAAACGTGATTCCGCCGGTTCTGCCTGACGGGCCTCCTGCAAGGGTGAGGCTCAGCCGATAGGCCGGGAGGCGAGCAGGGGCTGATTCGGCTGGCCATGAGGCGCGTGTCTGCGGATACCGATGCCGATGAATCTGTTGTTGCTCGCAGGCGCTCTCGGCTACGTGGCCGCATTGCTTCTCCCCGCATACGAAAGCAGTGGGTTCATCTCGTTTGAAGGCCGGGGCTGGAAGGTGCTTTTTTTCTCAATGGTCCTGATGGCTGGCGGCTGGCTTGCGCTGGCGAAGGGTGAGGGCGCCAAGGCTCTGATTTGTTTTCTGCCAGGTGTGGTGAACCTGCTCGTCCTGACCTTGCTCGTGCTCGGGTTTTGCCAGGTCCACGCGGATGCCACCCGGTTTCTGGCCGTAGCGACGCTGCTGAGCTGGGCTGTGCTTTGCGTGACCATGTTGCTGGCGGTGCGCGGGGAGCTGCGCGTTGGCTCATATTTTTGGTCTGCGGCGTGCGTGGCGCTGGCGGTGCACGGTTTGCTGGCGTGACGTCCCATCGACGCGGTTTGTCGGGTCCCCGCTTGCCTCGGCTTGCAGGCGTCCCCAAGGATGGCGGCCCCTACAATCCCATGGCCATCCTACGCAACGACGACGGACGACTCTTCCGCTCCCACGACACGGAGCGACTCATCATCGAAGCCTGGGGCGACAACGCCCTGCGCGTGCGCGCGACGCGACGCCCCGATTTCACCGGCAACGACTGGGCGCTCATCCCGCGCGCCGAGAATCCCCGCCTCGCCGCCTCCCGCGCCGTGGTGAAGATCGAGGCCGATCCGAAGACCGGCAAGGCGAGCACCGCTTCGATCACCAACGGCAAGATCACCGCGAAGGTGAACCGCGAGGGCTGGCTGAGTTTCTACAACGAGAAGGGCGAGCTGCTCCTCGAAGAGTACTGGCGCAACCGCGCCGACATCACGCGCTACACCGGCACGCTCAACCTCGCCGGGCGCGACATCTACCCGATCCTCGGCGGCGACTGGAAGATCACCGCGCGTTTCGAATCGAAGGATGGCGAGCGTTTCTACGGCCTCGGCCAGTACCAGGACGGCTACCTCGACAAGAAGGGCACGGTCCTCGAACTGGCGCACCGCAACACGCAGAGCTCGGTGCCGTTTGCTCTCTCGAATCGCGGGTACGGTTTCCTCTGGAACAACCCGGCCGTGGGCCGCGTGAGCTTCGCGAAGAACATCACCGAGTGGGAGGTGCAGGACACGCTGGAGCTCGATTACTGGATCACCGCCGGCGACCGGCCGTCGCAGATCGTCGAGCAGTACGCCGCCGTCACCGGCACGGTGCCGATGATCCCCGAGTACGGTCTGGGCTTCACGCAGTGCAAGATGCGCTACAAGACGCAGGCCGAGCTGCTCGGCGTGGCGCGCGAGTACCACCGGCGCGGACTGCCGGTGGACATCATCGTGGCCGACTTTTTCCACTGGACGGTGCAGGGCGAGTGGAAGTTTGACCCGATCGACTGGCCCGACGTGCCGGCGATGGTCAAGGAGCTCAAATCGATGGGCACCGAGCTCATGGTTTCCATCTGGCCGACGGTCGACACCCGCAGCCCGTGGTACGAGGAGATGCTCGAAAAGGGCTACCTCATCAGCGTGGACCGCGGCGTGCGCATCAACATGAACTGGATGGGCGAGACGGTGTTCTTCGACCCGACCAATCCGGGCACGCGCGAGTATCTGTTCTCCAAGGTCAAGGCCCACTACTGGGACCAGGGCATCAAACTCTTCTGGCTCGACGAGGCGGAACCGGAGTTCGGCATCTACGATTTCGACATCTACCGCTACCACCTCGGGCCGGCGCTCCAGGTGACGAATCTCTACCCGGCGATGTACGCGCGGACCTTCTTCGACGGCCTCAAGAGCCTCGGCGAAACGAAGATTCTCAACCTCGTGCGCACCGCGTGGGCGGGTAGCCAACGCTATGGCGCGCTCTGCTGGTCGGGCGATATCCACTCCAGTTTCCGCGCGTTCCGCGAGCAGGTGACGGCTGGCCTCTCGATGGCCATCGCCGGCATCCCGTGGTGGACGACTGACATCGGCGGCTTCATCGGCGGCGACCCCACCGACCCGAAGTTCCGCGAGCTGCTCGTGCGCTGGATGCAGTGGGGCGTGTTCTGCCCGATCTTCCGCCTGCACGGCGACCGCGTGCCCTACAAGGGGCCGGACGAGGAGTTCCGCAAAGGCATCAAACAATTCGGCAGCGGTGCCGACAACGAGATCTGGTGCTTCGGCGACGACAACTACCCGATCCTCGCCGAGTGCATCCGCCAGCGCGAGCGCCTGCGTCCGTATGTGCGCGAGCTGATGAAGGAGGCCCACGAGAAGGGCACGCCGGTCATCCGCCCGCTCTTCTACGAGTTCCCCGACGACGCCGAGGCCTGGAAGGTGGAGACCGTTCACCTCTTCGGCCCCGACGTGCTCGTGGCGCCCGTGCTCGAAGAAGGTGCGCGCAAACGCGAGGTGTACCTGCCGAAGGGCGCGAGCTGGACCGACGCTGCGACCGGCCAGGTCTATGCCGGCGGCCAGTCGATCACGGTCGACGCGCCGATCGAGCGCATGCCGATCTTCCTG
>ERZ795030.2228-NODE-2228-length-23728-cov-5.025176_pt1 | contig 23728 bp, 14 predicted proteins | sample MGYA00375122_ERZ795030 | MGnify/ENA primary metagenome ERZ795030 (study PRJEB30165, sample SAMN05720146) | activated sludge metagenome | isolation source: anaerobic digester from wastewater treatment plant | place: Japan | collected 2015-04-20 ... | reverse complement strand
CGAGCGGGAGCTGGAGCGGCGGCTGCGCCATGCGCAGCGGATCTCGGACATCGGTCAGACGATCATGGGGGTCTCGCATCACCTGAAAAACATTCTGAGCGGACTGCGGGGCAGCTCGATGCTGATGGAGCGGGGCCTTGAGACGGGGGACCTGTGCCGGGTGCGCGAGCTGTGGCCGGTGTTCCAGCGCAACACCGAGCGGATGTCGCGGCTGGCCGACGAGATGCTCAACTACGCCCGGCTGCAACGGCTGGAGCTGGCGCCGGTGGATCCGGGTGAACTGAGCGGCGAGGTGCTGGAGAACCAGCGGTCGCTGGCCGAGCAGCGACGGGTGAGCCTGGAGGCGGAGCTGGCCGAGCCGCTGCCGCGGCTGCTGTGCGACCGCAACCGGATGTACGACGCGCTGCTGAATCTCGTCTGCAATGCGGTGGATGCGTGCGACGACGTCGGCGGCGGGCGGGTCGGGATTCAAGTCCGGTATCTGGAGCAGGAGCGGCAGATTGAGATCTGCGTGCATGACAACGGACGGGGGATCGACGAGGAGACACTGGCGCGGATCTTCAATCCGTTCTTCACGACGAAGGGGAGCAAGGGGACGGGGCTGGGGCTGGCGGTGGTGCAGAAGACGGTGCACGAGCACGGCGGGCGGATCGAGGTGACGTCGCGGCCGGGGCGGACGTGTTTCACGATGTGGATCCCGGTTGACGGCCGGCCGGGGGGGAAAGAGGAGTAAGCGCGCGAAGGCGGAGGACGCGGGGCGAGGGACGAGAGACGAATATGGGCGGGCCGTTGGGGGCGATTACGAGGACGAGGACGAGGGAGGAAATCTCCGGGGGGGTGGTCAGACGTCGCTGATGCAGCGGTCGTAGAATTCGGCGCAGTGGTCGCGGCGGTCGCCGGCGCGCCAGTTGATCGCGGCCCGCGGGTGCTGGTTGAGCTGGCCGGTGATGATATAGGCCGGCAGCGGCCCCCACTCGATCCGGTTGCGCAGCGGGATCATCTGTTCCTCGATCAACTGCCAGACGGGGCGGATTTTGAATTTGGGGTTGCGCAGGAAGCCGAGGAGCAATTCCATCGGGCAGTTGCCGGCGCCGCGGCCGAGGCCGGCCATCGTGGCGTCGATGCGATTGGCGCCCTGGATGATGGCCTCGATGGTGTTGGCGAAGCCGAGCTGGAGGTTGTTGTGGGCGTGGATGCCGACTTCCTTGCCGGCGGGCTTGACGGCGGCGAGGAATTTGCGCACCAGCAGTTGGACCTGTTCGCTGTGGAGGGCGCCGAAGCTGTCGACGACGACCACGACATCGACGGGGGTCTGGGCGAGGACGTCGAGGGCCTGATCCAGTTCGGTCTCCTGGACCTGCGAGATGGCCATGATGTTGCAGGTGGTGGTGTAGCCCTTGTCGTGGGCGTCCTTGATCATTTCGACGGCTTCGGGGATCTGGTTGATATAGCAGGCGACGCGGATGATATCGAGGACGCTCTGATCCTTGGGGAGGATGTCGGTTTTCCAGTCGGTCTTGCCGCCGGCGTCGGCCATGGCGGAGAGGCGCAGCGCGGAGGGGTTGTCGCCGACGACGCGGCGCAGGTCGTCCTCGCGGCAGAATTTCCAGGCGCCGAAGGCATCGCGGGCGAAGAGGCGGTCGGAGGCCTTGTAGCCGATCTCCATGGCGTCGATGCCGGCGGCGACGCAGGTGTCGTAGACGGCGCGGACGAAGCCGTCCTCGAAGCGGTGGTCGTTGATCAGGCCGCCGTCGCGGACGGTGCAATCCATGACCCGGATTTCCGGACGATAGGTTACCCAGGGGGCTTTCATTGGATCCTCCCGAAGCGCGTCGGCGGCTCGCGTGGAGCGCGTGAAGCGCGTGGAGCCGGAAAAGGGCATGATCCGGAGGGGGCGGCGGGAAAGTCAAATGGTATTCGAGGGGGAATGCGGGAGCCGAGGGATTGGAGGTCGGACTATTCGAGGGCGGCAGGGCGGGCGGCGGCGAGAATGAGCGACTGGGTGCGTTCGACCATGGCCTGGAGGGAGAACCGGGCGGCGGCCAGCTCGGCGGCGCGCCGGCCCATCTCGCGCCGGAGGGGCTCGTCGGCGACGAGCCGCTCGAGAGCGGCGGCGAACGCGGCGGGATCGTTGGGCGGGACGAGCAGGCCGGTGGCGCCGTCGTGGACCGCCTCGGGATTGCCGCCGACGCGGCAGGCGACGACGGGGCGGCCGAGCGCCATGGCCTGAATGATTGCATTGGAGAACCCTTCGGTTTCCGAAGCAAGCGCGACGATGTCGGCGGCGTTGAGTTCGCGCGCGACGCGGGGGCTGCGGCCCACCATCAGGACCGCGCGCTCGAGGCCGAGCGCGCGGCGGCGGGCGGCGATCTCGCCGGCCAGCGGGCCGTCGCCGGCGAGGAGCAGGCGAACGGGCGGGCCGCCCGCGCGGCGGAGGCGGGCGAACGCCTCGAGAAGCAGATCGTGGCGCTTGACCGGGTTGAAGGTGGCGGCGCAGCCGATGACGAGCTCCCCGGGCGCGATGCCGAGGCGGGCGCGTTCGGCGGCGGCGTCGCCTTTCTCGCGGTGCAGCCGGTCCAGATCGATGCCGTTATGGATGACGGAGATTTTGCCGGGGGGGACGGCTTCATCGCGGGCGACGGCCTCGGCGACCGCCCCCGAGACGGCGATGTAGCGGTGGATCCGCGGCTGCATCCAGCGGCCGATGCGGATCTGGCGCGAAGTGCGGGTGAACCCCATGTCGCGCCGGCTGGAGATGACCGGGAGGGGGCCGGGCCACGCGGCGAGGACGGCGAGGAAATCGGCGACGAAATGGAAGGCGACGACCGCGCCGATCGCGTGGCGGCGGAGATAGCGGCGGACGCGCAGGGCGGCGCGCAGGCCGGACCAGTCGTAGGCGCGGGTGAGCGGGATGCGCGTGACGGGCAGCCAGTCGAGGGCTTCGAGCTGGCGGCTGACGATGCCGGGCTCGCAGTAGATGACGTGCGGGGCGATCAGGTCGCGATCGAGCCGGGTGACGAGGTCGTGGAAATGATGCTCCGTTCCCCCGGAATCGAGGTGCTGCACCATGAACAGGACGGGCAGGGGCGAGGGAGGCATCAGGCGTTCCGATTGGATGGGAATTGCGGGTCAATCATCGAGCGAAATCCATTCGATGGTGCGCGCGTCGAGGAAGACGAGGGCGGCCTGGACGCGCTGGAGCCGCCAGACGGCGCGCAGGGCGCGGCCGTAGCACTCGATCTGGAGGCGGTAATGTTCGCGGAGCTCGGCGACGCGGCGGCCGCCGTCGGTCCAATCGGTCTTGTAATCGAGGACGGTGGCCGCGTCGCCGTCGTCGAGGATGACGTCGATGATGCCCTGAAGCAGGACGGTCTCGCGCAGGCCGGCGCGGGCGGCCGCGGGGGAGAATTCGGTCGCGTCGCGGGCGGCGGTGAAGGGGAGTTCGCGGCGGACGGAGAGGGGTCGTTCGCGCATTCGGCGGCCCGGCTCGGTTGAGAAGAACCAGCCGAGGGCGTCGTAGTCGAGACCGTCCAGTTCATCGGCGCCGGCCGCGAGCTCCAGCCGGCCGCGGGCGGCGAGGTCGCGCGCCTGGCGGCGGATTCCGTCGGGCGAAAGATCGCCCGTCAGATCCAACTGGGCGAGCAGGGCGTGGGTCAGTGTGCCGCGGACGGCGCCGGTGGGCCGGTGGGTCGGGGGATCGCACCAGGCGGGGCGCCGGGCGGCGAGGGCGCCGGCGCGGGCGAAGGCGGGGCGCTGCATTTCCTCCTCGATGAAACGGCTGGCCTCGTTCCAGTCGATTTCGCCGGCGGCGGCGAGGCGGTCGACGCGGTCCAGTTCGGCGGCGCGCTCGGCTTCGTCGCGCAGCCGGCGCAGTTGCGTCACGGTCGCCTTCGCGGGGACGCGGGTCAGCGGGGCGAGCGGGTCGTGCGGGGGGACGAACGCGGGCGATAGCGGGGTGCCGTTGTCGGCGGCCGGGGCGCGGGCGAGTTCGTCGAGACGCTGCGCAGCCGTGCGGCAGGCGGCGGCGCGCGCGGCGGGCGGGCCGGGGTGCGCCAGCGCCTCGCGGACGAAGAGCGCGTCGTCCTTTTCGGCGCGGCGGGGGAGTTCATCCTCCAGCCGGACGGTCAGCCAGGGGGGCGCGCCGCCGCCGTCGGGGGCGCGCAGCCATTCGATGATCGGGCCGAGCAGGTCGGCGGGGGAGCGGGCCGTCAGCCGGTCCAGGACGCCGAGCGGGCGGCCGCCGGTCTGGCGCAGGGCGCCCCATTGTTCGGGCAGGGATTGAGGGTCGGGGGCCTGGCCGACCAGGACGAGGCGCTCGCGGGCGCGGGTCATCGCGACATAGAGCAGGCGCAGTTCCTCGGAGCGTTCCTGGCGCAGGGCGGCCTCTTCCATGACGCGCAGGGCGAGGGTGCCGTAGCGCCGGCGGCCGGCCAGGTCGACGCCCCTGAGCGCCAGGCCGTGGAGGCGGTCGCAGTGCAGCTCACGGGGGCGGGCGGTTCTGAAGCCACGTTCGAGCCGGGGCAGGAAGACGATCGGGAACTCCAGGCCCTTGCTCTTGTGGATGGTGAGCAGGCTGACGGCGCGGTGCTGCTCGACCATGGATTCGGGGAGCTCGCCGAGTTCGAGGCTTTCGGATTCGGCCCGTTCGAGCAGCTCGAGGAAGGCGGCGAGGGGATTGGCGCCGTCGGCGGCGTGGCCGAGCCGGGCGAGGAGGTCGCGCAGGTAATCGACGCGCTGGAGGCGCTCGGCGGCGTCGGGCTTGCCGCGCAGCCAGGCTTCGTAGCGGGTATCGCGCAGGATGGCCGCGAGGAGTTCGACGGGGGTGTTGGACCAGGCGAGGCGGCGCCAGGCGGCGAGGGTGTCGCCGAAGGCGCGCAGCCGGCGGCGGAGGTCGGCGGGGAGATCCGCCGCGTCGGGGTCGGCGCACAGGTCCATGACGGCGGCGGAAAAGGGCTGTTTGCGCCGGGCGAGGCGCAGCCGCAGCAGGTCGTCGTCGCTGAAGGCGAACATCGGCGAGCGCATCAGCGCCGCCAGCGGGACATCCTGCAGCGGGTTGTCGATGGCGCGCAGGGCGTGGACCAGGTCGATCAGCTCGGGGGCGGTGAAGAGGGGGCTGAGGCCGGGGGCGCGGACGGCGAGGCCCTCGCGTTCCAGCGCGTCGCTCCAGACATCGATCTCGTTCATCAGGCTGCGCAGGAGGATGGCGCAGTCGCCCGGGACGGCGGGGCGCCAGGCGCCGTCGCCGGTGGGGATGCGGACCGCGCCGGCCGGGTCGGTCAGTTCGCGGATGCGGCGCGCGACCCAGGCCGCCTGGGCCTCGACGCCGGTCAGCTCCTCCTCGGCGCGGACGGAGGAATCCTCCTCGCCGGCGGCCTCGGGGGCCGGGGGCTCGGCGGCGCGGGGAAGCCAGTGGACCTCAACGGCCGGCTCGCCGCTTTCCAGTTCGTCGGGGCGGCCATGGACGAGCCGTTCGCGGTCGGCGTAGCGCAGTTCGCCGACCTGTTCGTCCATCAGGCGCTCGAAGCAGTGGTTGACGAATTCGATCAGGGGGCGGCGGGCGCGGAAGTTATCGGGCAGGTCGATGCGCACGACGCGGCGGATGCCGGGGACGGCCTCGCGCTCGGCGGCGCGCAGCTTGTCGAGGAACAGGCCGGGTTCGGCATGGCGGAAGCGATAGATGCTCTGCTTGTAGTCGCCGACGATGAACAGGTTGCCCTCGGCGTTGGGCGAGGGATCGTCGAGGCGGGTGACGCGGCGGATGAGGGCGTCCTGCAGGGGGGAGGTGTCCTGGTATTCATCGACGAGGACGTAGCGGAACTGCTCCTGATAGGCGCGGGCGATGTCGGAGGGGGCGTCGGTCGCGGGGTCGCAGAGGACGTCGAAGGCGATCCGTTCAAAGTCGTTGAAGGTGGCCAGGCCGCGTCGGCGGAGGGCCGCGTCGATGGCGCGGCGGGCCTCGTCGGCAAGTTGGAGCAGGGCGCGGGCCTGACGCGCGGCCAGCCGGGCGCCGTGGAGCAGGCCGGCCTCGTCGAGCGCGAACCACTTGTCGCGCCAGGCGGCATAACGCCGGGCGAAGCGCTCGAGGGTATGCTTGCGGAACGCTTCGTTCTGATAAAGAGCGTCGCCGCAGTTGGTTTTGTTTTGCAATTTGTCCAGCGTGCCGTCGGCAAATTGGGCGAGCCAGTCGCGCGCGGCATCGAGCTGGAGGGGTTCGCGGCGGGCGAGCGCGTCGAGACCGTGGGCGATCCAGCGCCAGGCGTCGAGGCAGGCGGGGTCGCCGCCGCGGGCGCCGGCGAGGTCGATCAGGTCGCAAAGCGCGCGGGTGAGGGCGGCGGTGGAATCGGCGAAGGCCGCGCGCGCCGCGGCGGCCTCGGGCAGGTCGGCGAAGGTCTGGGCGCGCTCGACGGCGTCGATGCGTTCGCGCGCGCGGCGGAGCCACAGGTCGGGGCGATCGAGCGATTGGAGGAAGGCCAGCAGTTCGCGGAGTTCGGCCGCGAGGGCGCGCGCTCCGCCGGGCTGACAAGCCAGCAGCCATTCGAGCTCCGCGCGCGGCGGGCCGGGTGCGGCGGCGCGTTCCTCGAGCAGTTCGTCAAGGACGGCCAGTTCGAGCTGGGCGCGCTCGGTTTCGTCGGGGACGCGGGGATTGGGCGCGAGGCCGGCGCGATGGAAGTGATCGACGACGACGCGCCGGCAGAAGGCATCAATCGTCATGATCCAGGCGCCGCCGAGCCGGTCCAGCGCGTCGAGCAGGCGGGGGTTGTCGGGCGCCGCGGCAAGACCCTGGTGGATGCGCCGCTCGATGCGTTCGCGCATCTGGCGGGCCGCCTTCTCGGTGAACGTGATGATCAGCATCTGGTCGATGCGGGCGGGGGGCTCGCCGGCGGGGCCCGGTTCGGTGATGAGGCGCAGGACGCGTTCGGTCAGGACGGTGGTCTTGCCGGCGCCGGCCGAAGCGGAGACGACGAGGTTGCCGGCGCGCGACTCGATGGCGGCGCGCTGGGCGGGGGTCCAGCGGGGGGCCGGCGTAGCGGGAGCGGCGGCCTCAGTCATCACCGGCCTCGCATTCGGGTTCGACGTTGAACCGGTCGATGATGCGCGCGCGGTCCATGGGCGGGATCGTCACGGGTTGGACGGCGCCGGGCTCGAAGCGCCGGCAGAGAGGGTGGAAGGCGCAGTGGCGGCAGGCGGTTTCGGACCGGTGGCGGAAGGGGGTGGCGGCGATTTCACCGCGGGCGATGCGGGCGAGCAGGTCGCGCAGGAGGCGCCGCTCGTCGCGCAGCAGGCGGTCGAACGCGATGGCGGGCCAGTGAGCCTGGCCGCGGCCATGCAACTGGCCCTTGCTGGCGCGGCGGAAGCCGAAGGCGACCGAGGCTTCGCCGGGGCCGACGGAGCGGTCGAGGGTCGCGGCGAACTCCTCGTTGAAGATGCCGCGCGGGGCCAGCCGTTCAAACCAGCGAGGATCGACCGGATCGCACTGGGCCGCGTCGCCGGCCTGGGCGTCGTGAAGCGGCGCCGCCAGCGGCCAGTAGAAGATGCCGGCGATCCGGCCGGGGATGCCCCGGCGGTGCATCGCCTGCTGGAAGGCGAGGCCGTAAACGGCCAACTGGAGGTCGAGGCCGGCCATCAGGCGGCTGATGTCGAGGACGTGGCGGCCGCTCTTGTAGTCAAAGATGAGCCAGGCGAAGCGGCCGTCGGCGTCGGCGAGCTGATCGATGCGGTCGACCTTGCCGACGATCGAGAACGAGGCGCCGTCCGCGAGCCGGACGTCCAGTTCGCCCGCCTCGCCGAACTGCCATTCGGCGTGCGCCTGGCGGAAGGCGCAGTGGGCGCCGGCGAGGCGGAGGGCGCGGATGAACAGCTTGAGCTCGGCGGCCAGTTGCGCGAGGGTCAGGTCGTTCAGGGCGCGGGCGGCGAGGCGCCGGCTCCAGCGGGGATCGGAGCGGAGTTGCTCCAGGCGACGCTCGATCGCGGCGTCGGCCGCGGCCGGATCGATCTCGCCCCAGGCGAGCGTGGGCGCCGTGCCGCGCAGATCATGGAAGACGCGCTGAAGGAGGTCGTGGCGGATGGAGCCGAGATCGACCGGCTGGAGCTCGGCCGTCTCGCGGTCCTGGAGGCGCAGGACCTGCTCGGCGAAAAACGAGAAGGGGCAGGCGGCGAAGCGCTCGAGCGCGGTGACGCGCACGCGGGCGCCCGGTTCCCAGACGGCGGCGGCCAGGTCGGGATCGAGCGCGGGGCGGGCGGGGGGCGCCAGCGCGGAGAAGCCGACGCGGAGCGCCTCGCGCGTGGGAGGGGCCAGGTCGTCGCGGTCGAGGGGATGCCCGGCGCGGAGCGCGGCCGCCAGTTGCGCGCGGGCGGGGCCCAGGTCCAGATCGGCCAGCAGGCCGCACAGGCGGCTCATCCATTCCTCGGCCCGCAGGGGGAGGCCCGGCCGTTCGTCGCGCGCGTCGCGGTCGACGAGCGAGGCGGGAGCCTGGGGCGCCGCCGCGCGCACCATGCGCAGGAAAGGGGAGGGATCGCCCGCCTTGCCGGCGTCGTCGAGAAGCGGCCGGGTCAGGACGAGGGCGTGCGAGGCGCGGGTGAGCGCGATGTAGCCGAGGTAATGCTCCTGGCTGCGGCGGGCCTGGAGGTCGGGGCCAATGGCGCCGCCGTCGCGGGTCAGCAGGTCGCGCTCGGCATCGCCCAGAATCGGGTCGGGGTTCCAGGCGCGGGGGAATTCCTGCTCGTTGAGGCCGATGAGGAAGGCAAGCTTCAACTCGGGGGTGCGCGAGCGGTCGACGGCGCCGACGGTGACCTGATTGAGCGTGGGGGGGATGAGGCGGGCGCGGGTGGCGCGCAGCGCGGTATCGGCCAGCAGCGCCAGATCATCGAGCCGGGCGTAGTAGGCCTGCATCGGGTCGGCGTCGGCGGGGGCGGGGGCGGGCGGGAGCCGGTCGAGTTCCTCGAGCCATTCGATGACCTGCGCCCAGGCCTGTTCGTGGAGGAGCGCGGATTCCTCGTCGCCCTGGCGGCGGTCGCGCTCGATCCAGGCCTCGAGCGTCGCGGCGGCGCGGACGTCGTCGAGAAGGCGCCAGAGCGCGCGGGCGGGCGGATCGCCGGCGCGCAGGGTTTCCTCCAGGCGGCGCAGCGGGGCGGCGGCCCGGCGCCAGCGGTCGGCGATCTCGCGCATCCAGGGCGGGCCGTCGGCGGCGATCTTGAGCCAGCGGCGGCCGTCGGGGTCGAGCGCGAGGATCAGGTTCTCCAGTTCCGCGACGTGAAGCGGGTCGTCCAGGCCGCTGAGGCCGGTTTTCAGATAGTGAACGACCTCGCGGCCGCGGCCGCGAAAGCGTAGGAGGCGCAGCGCGGCCAGGATCAGCCGACAGAGGGGATGGCCCTCGATCTGGCGCGGGCGATCCAGGAAGAACGGGATCTCGAACTGGCGGAAGACCTCGGGGATGAGATGCTGATAGGGGGTCAGGTCGCGCGCGATGAGGCCGATATCGCGCCAGGTGAGGGGCCTCGGTCCGTGGGCGGCGGGGCGATCGACGCGGCAGAGGGCGACGATCCGGCGGGCGATCGCCTCGATTTCGGCGCGCCGGTCGCGCGCTTCGATGATTTCGATCGGCGCGGGGGTCCAGGCGTCGGCAGGCGCGGCGGGCAGCAGCTCGGCCGCGGCGCGGGCGCTGCGTTGCCAGTCGGCGTCGTCCAGCGCGCGGGGGAGGAGTTGGGCCGGCACCGTGCGTTCGATGTGCGCCAGGGCGGGGCTGGCGGCGAAGCGGGTCGGCTGGTCCGGCTCGGGGAGCGCGATGATTTCGACATGCCAATCCAGTTCGCGGAAGCGCTCGGCCGCCTGGCGGGCGGTCTGGAGCGTCGAGTGGAACAGGCGCTGGGGCCCGACGGGGTGCGGGCGGTCGCCGCCGGTCCCGAGGAATTCGATTGGGTCGCACGCCAGCGCGAGGACCAGCGAGGCGGCCTGGCGCGTGACGGCCTCGACCAGCCGCCATTCGAGAGTGGTGAACGAGGAAAAGCCATCGATCCACAGATGGGCGCCGTGCAGGTCGGGCCATTGGGCGATGGCCTGGGCCGCCGCCGGGTAGAAGGCGAGCATGTCCTCCAGGCCGAGCTCGGCGAGGAGGCGCTCGTAATCGCGCCAGATGAGAGCCAGATCGGCCAGTTTGCGGGCGGAGGGGTCGGTCTGGCGCGCCGCGGGGGGCATGGCCGCCAGCCGCGCCTCCAGATCGTCGGGCCGCCAGCCGTAACGCTGGAGTTCGAGGAGGGCCTCGTGGACCGATTCGGCGACGCCCGGCTGGCCGGCCGTGGTTTGGAAGACAAGCAGCCGGGGACGCAGCGATTCGAGCGCGCGGCGCAGGAGCATCAGGCGACCGGCTTCGCCAACGCGCCGGGCCGGGGGGGCGCCGCGCCGGGCGAGCGCCTCGCGCGCCAGATGATTGAACGAGAAGACGCGCGCGCGGGTGAAGCCATTCTCCACGCCGGGCATCCGCAGGAGGCGGCGCTCCATCTGGGCGGTGGCCTGTTCGGGCACGAGCAGGCCGAGCAGGGGTCCGCGCGGCGCGGCGCGCAGTTCGTCGGCGATGGCGCTCAGGCAACCCCAGGTTTTGCCCGCGCCGGCGCGGCCGAGCCAGATCTCACAGGTTTTGACGGTGGACCAGCGGCGTTTCAATCCGGCGGTTTCCTTGGAAAAGACGGCATTGATGAGCCAGCTTACGCCGACGCCGGGGGGGTCCGCAATCTTCAACCGCCCCGGCCGGGGGCCGCGCGCGGCCGCGGCCCGTCGATCTCGCAACCGGAGTGAATGCAATCTTCCGCATGCGGTCAAGGCGGCTTTTGCTGGCGTTTCGGGGGGAGTCTTGCTAGATTGCCCCCCGGCTCGCGAGAGAGTTCTCCCGATGGGCTCGGGGGTGGATGCCCCGGCTGACAGCGGCGAGAAGGGGCGGGTTTTTTTTGGTGAGGCGATTTGTTGAGGAGTGAGGAGAGGTGAGTTGGACGCTTAAGCACTACCGCGGACAGCGTGTCCAGCCGACCGGGATGGGGTTGCTGGGTCTGGTCGGATTGAGCCTGAGCCTGGGCTGCGCGACGGCGCCGCCGCCGGCGCGGGTCGCCACGGTGACGACGGCGCGGCGACCGCCGGCCTCGCCGGTGCGGGTGTTCATCCCGAAGGTGATGGTCTCGCCGGAGGAAAACGGCAAGCCGGTGTATGAGAAAGTCGAGGATTACGGCGACAAGTATCCGGAGACGACGGCGCCGCCGGAGCAGGGGACGATCGAAATGCTGTCGCATGACGATCCGCTGCTGAGCGAGTTCGAGGAGTTGCGGATCCGGGGAGAGGCCTGGCCGATGGTCGCCAACCGGGGGGCGTCGCAGGTTTACCCGCCCGAGGAAGGGGTCGTCTCGTTTTACTGGCAGGCGCAGCGGCTGGCGTCGGGCGATTACTTTGATCCGGGGAAACTGTGCGCCGCGCACAAGACGCTTCCGTTCGGGACGATTGTGCGCTGCACGCGGCTGGACAACGGCCAGTATGTCGACGTGATCATCAACGACCGGGGGCCGTATATCAAGGGGCGGGTGCTCGACTTGAGCAAGGCGGCGGCGAGCCGGATCGGGCTGATCGGACGGGGAATCGCGCGCTGCCGGATCGAGGTGCTGGCGTATCCGTTGATCGAGACGATGGGCCCCAACGGGAACGGCTGAGTCTGATTTTCAATTAAAGCCAATCGGAAAGACGACCGGCTCGACCGCCGGCATCAGTTCGGCGCCGACGACGTGGACGCCGTAGGTATCGAGCAGCGTGCCGCGGGCGCGTTCGAGCCGGATGGCGGCCCGGTTGTAGTCGACGACGGCGCGCAGATGATTGGCCTGGGCCTCGGCGAGGTCCTCCTGGAACTGGAGGACCTGGAACGCGGTGGAGACGCCGACATCGAGGCGTTTGAGTTCGGCGTCGAGCAGCGCCTGGGCGGCGCGCACCTGGCTCTGGGTCACGTCGATCCGCTCGCGGGCGGTGCGCAGCAGGCGGACGGCATTGCGAACGTCGAGGGCGACCCGGTCGACGACCGCCTGCAGATTTTCGCCGGCCATTTCGGCCTGGGCGCGCGCCTGGCGGTGGCGATAGCGCGCGGCGCGGTTCTGCAGCGGGTAGCTGAACTGAAGCGCGGCCGTGTAGCTGATGTATTTGCCGTCCTTGGCGGTGCGATAGGCGCCCGTGCCGTCGTCGTCGAGGCCGCTGGACTCCACTTCGCCGATCAGATCGAGGCGGGGGAGGAGGTTGTTGCGGGCGACCTGGAGCTGGACATCGGCCTGATCGATGTTGCTGGTGGCGCGGCGGATCTCGGCGCGGCGGTCGAGGGCGACGTCGATCGACTCCTCCAGATCGACGTCGATTTCGCGCCAGGCGAACGGCTGCGAGGGCCGGAGCTGGGCCTCCCAGAGCGGGGCGTCGGGCTGGAGCAGCAGGATCTGCTTGAGCCGGTCCTCCAGCTCGCGGACGGACCGGCGGGCGTTGATCACGTCGACGCGGCGGCCGCCGACGGCCGCTTCGGCCTGGAGCACATCGGTCAGGGGAAGGACGCCGGCATCGTAGCGCGCGCGGTTGACGCGCAGCAGGTCGGCGGCGGCGCTGTAGGAAACGACGGCGACCTTGTGAAGCTCGATCGCCTCAATCAGTTGCCAGTAGGTTTCCAGCGCCAGCAGCAGGGTCTCCTCGACCTGGGTCTGGAAGTCGGCGGCGCTCCCTTGGCGCTCCAGTTGGGCGATGCGGATGTTGGCGTTGGTGACAGCGGGGCCGAAGCCGCGCAGGAGGGGTTGGGTCAGCGCGGCGGTGAAGCTCTGGCGATACTGGACGTCGGTGCGCGTGGTGGAGCTGAACATCGGCACCGGCAGGCCGAGGGGGTTATCCGGCGAGACGATGCCCGGGAGGAACGCCAGGCTGATGCTGGAGAACAGGTTGGTGCTGCGGGCGATGGCATAGCCCAGGTCGAGCGTGGCGCCGGTGGGGAAGAGCTGGCTGAGGCCGGTGAGAAACTGGCGGCGGCGGGTGCTGTTGATGCCGGTCGAGGCGAAGCTGGAGGTGCTGGTCTGCTCCTCGATGCGGCTGAATTCGGCGCGGGCGTTGAGCATCAGGTCGTAGATGCCCTTCTGGACCGGGATTTCGTATTCGTCGATCCGCAGCGAATAGCCCTGAATCTGGATTTCGTGGTTGTTGGCCAGCGTTTCGATGACGACGTCGGCGACGGAGAGATCCAGGGGGGAGCTGTCGAACAACTGGGTGATGGAGGCCGGCAGGTCGTCGTAGCCGACGGCCGTCTCGGGGGTGATCCGCACGTCGTCGATGACGACGTGGGAGGCGCGGTCGGAGGGGGCGGCCGCGACGGGCGCCGGCGGGGTTTGCAGCAGGCGCTGGGTATCGACCTCGTAGGTCGGGAGTTCGATGGGCGGGGTGGCGCACGCCGCCAGGATGACCAGGGGCGCCGCCAGGAGTAGAAACGACAAGGGACGCATGGGCGAGGACCCGGCGGGCCTCCTTCACGGCAAGATCTCCCATAGCCTACGCGCGGCGGGCGCAATAATCAATTTGCGGTTCGGGGGGGAGATCGGAAAAGCCCGCGTACGGCCGGTTTCGAGAGCCGAGGACGAGGGACGAGAGCCGGGAGCCGAATTTTGGGGGAGGCCGTTGGGGGCGAGGCCACTCAGGAGCGTGGCGCTTCCAGGTTGGGGGCGGGATTCGAGAGCCGACGACGAGAGGGACGGATTGAGAAAGGGGCAGTCTACGGGTTGGTTTTGGATTTGAGGTCGGGGGTGGGTTGGAGGACGCGGAGGCGGTCCTGGAGGATCTGCTCGTCGGTGCTGACGTCGAGGGGGAGGTTGCCCGGCACGGCGAGGACGGGCTGGAGGGCGGCTTCGATCTCCCGCGGTTTGAGGGGCAGGTCGCCCAGTTTCTGTTCGAGCAGTTCGGCGTCGGTCGGCAGGGCGGGTTCGGGCTGCGCGGCGACGGTGAGCGCCGGGCCGGCATCGAGGCGGCGAATGAGCAGGCGTATCAGCGAGTTGATCCGCGTGCTGAGCCGGCCGTGCGTTTCGCGGTCCGCGTTGCCCATGACCGAAAAGACGTAGCGCGGCTGACCCTGCTTGTCGAAGACGAACCCGGAGAGGGCGCTGACGCCGGAGAGGGTGCCGGTCTTGGCGACGACGCGTTCGTCCTCGCTAGAGAAGGAGCGGTTGCGCAGGGTGCCGGTGCGGCCCGAGGAGGGCATCGCCGCCAGGAGGAACTCGCGGTAGGCGGTGCCGTGCATGCGGCGCAGGACGAGGGCGAGGTCCTTGGGGGTGATCTGGTTGCGGCGCGAGAGGCCGCTGCCGTCCCAGCCCGGCTCGATCCAGGGCAGGCCGAGGTCGGCGTACCAGGCCTGTTCGACCTGGCGGGCGCCGTTGCGGTCGCCGACGCCGCGGGTGCGGGCAGCCGCGGCGCGCCAGATCTGCTCGGCCATGAAGTTGTTGCTGCGGAGCATCATGTATTCGAGCAGCTCGTTGAGCGAGGGGGAGTCGTGCTGGGCGAGGCGCTTCTGGATGAACGGAGGGGGCTGCTCGCGGCTGCGCTCGGTCTGGATCATGGTGCTGCCGAGGATCTGAATGCCGGCGTCGGTGAAGGCCTGGCGCATCAACGCGGCGAAATAATCGAGGGGTTTGAGCATGGGAACCATCAGCACCTCGCCGTCGCGGCCGGAGCGGATGCGGCCGGTGACGATCAGCTCGCCCAAGGCGTTGAATTCCGCGTTGACCCCTGAATAGCCTTCGTAGATTGTGCGCGTCTGGTTGGAAAAGACGATCCCCTGGCGGGAGGGGAAGAAATCAAGGAGGCCCTTGCCGCCGCCCGAGGCGGGCGAGACCTTGACGCGAAGCTGATTCTCGTGGGCAGCGAAGGCCGACGGGACCGCGGCGTAGCTGTATTGCTGGTGATGCTCGCTCCAGACGTCGGGCCACTGGTTCTGATCGGCGCCGAAGGCCGAGGCATCGACGATCAGGTCGCCGTAGACAAAGGCGATCCCTTCGTCCTTGAGGGCCTGGGCCCAGCCTCGAAAGAGGGTGAGCGGGTCGCGCGGTTCATGGCGCAGGCCGGGGAAGGCGATGGCGGGATCGCCCGAGGCGCGGACGACGAGGCTGCCATGGTAATGCGCGCGGCCGGGCTCGGGGGGACTGCTCAGGCCGAATTCGGTGAGGAAGCGGTAGTCGGGGCCGAGGATCGTCAGCGCCATGCCGGTCGTGATGATCTTGCGGTTGGAGGCGGGGATCAGCTTGCGCTGGGGGAAGTATTCGTAGATCGTTTCGCCGGTCTGGAGGTCCTCGACGTAGACGCCCCAGCGCTCGCCGTACTGGCTTTCGGCGCGCGCGACGGCGGCCTCCCAGGCAGCGAGCGTGGCGGGGGCGGAGCTGCTGCCGGAGGCGGCGGCGCCGGCACGGGGGGCCGGGGCGGCCAGCAGGCACGCCACGACGAGGCGGCCGAGAAGAGCGAGAAAGGAACGGGTCCGGGAAGGGGGCAGACTCATGGCAGAGAGAACCGGGCAGCGGGCAATCAGCGGGCATCAGGGGAGAAATGATCCCGGGTTCCCTGCCATTCTACGCGAAGCGGTCGGGCGTGCAGCGACAAAAAAAGGGGGGGAGGGAAAGGAGAGGGGGTCGGGGAGGGAGGGGAGATGGCGAGAGGTGGATTGGAAGACCGAGGCAATCCCGGGAATTCGAGAGCCGAGGACGAGGGACGAGAGCCGGGAGCCGAATTTTGGGGTTGGCTTTTTGGGGTTTTGTGGAGTGCGGCGGCAGAGACCGCGCAGCGGTCGTCGACGCCGCTTTGGATCGGTCGGAATCAGCTGAGGTGATCGGATCCAAAGCGGTGTCGACGCGCGTCGGGCGCCGCGCTTTGCCACCGCACTCCAAGAAGCGGGAAGACCTCGCCGGGGAGGTGAGGCGTCAATCCTCGGGTTCGTCGGTCAGCGCCGCGATGCGATCGGCGAATGGGGCGAGGGGGGGCAGGTCGTTCGTCGGCCGGTCCAGGTAGAAATAGGCGCAACTGGCGACGTCGTCCTGGCGCTCGACGAGGAACACGCGCGTGCCGACGTCGTCGGGCGGAACGGGCGCCATCCCCTGCTCATACTCCGCATGGATCGTCTTGCCCAATTCCTTGAGGGCTTTGCCGGTCCCTTCGCCGACATAGCCGATCTGCTGGAGCGTCACGCGGCAATCCTGCTGAAAGTAGATCGGGTCGGGGATGTGCAGCCGGTAGAAGGCGTAGCGCATGCGTTCATGGTCGGCGACCGGGCAGCCCTGGAAGTGGTTGGCATATTGCCCCTGCCCCCAGCCGGTGCCGATGTAATCCTCGGTGCCGGTGCCGACGAGGGTGGGCAGCTCGCGGTCGCCGTCGAGGTAGACTTTGACTTCGCCCTCGCCCCACCAGGAATCGAGGTAATCCTCCTGGTTGACGATGACGCTGACGAGGGTGCCGAGAAAGCGTCCGCGGCCGGAGACGCGGGGGAGGATTTCGAAGTCCTGGCGCAACGTGGTGGGGTTTTCGCGGCGCCAATGGGCGTGGAAATAGAGCATGTCGTCGCCGTGGCGGTCGCCCAGGGTGTAATCGATGTCGTAGAACATGAGGGGGAGATCGTCGGCCGATTCATTGGTGACGACGATCTTCATTCCCTCGCGGAAGGGCATCGGGATGAGGCAGTTGAAGCTGCGCGCCTCGGGGCTGGAGAAGAGGGCGTTTTCGAAGGCGGTCATCTGGCCGAGCCCCTGGCAGAAGAAGTCGCCGAGGGGGACGGCGACAGCGGGCGTGGCGGCGCCGTCCCAGAACATTTCGAGCTTGAGCCCGCGCAGGAACTGGGCGGGGCGGTCGCTGATCGTGATCCAGATGCGGCGGACCATGCCGCTGTGGCCCTGGACGTCGGCGAGGACCTTGGATTCGCCGGCCTTGAGGGGGAAACAGGGGGAGCCCTTGCGGCCGCCGCGCGTCGTGGCGCCCTGGCCTTTCGCGCCGAGCCAGTTTTCGGGGCTGGCCCAGCGCGTTTCGATGCCGGCGGGGAGGCGGTGAAGGTCCGCCGCCGCGATGGGGGGCTGCCCGCGGTGGGCGAGGCAGCCGGTCAGGATGAACGGCAGGATCAGCGCGCCGGCGCGCGTGATGAGGTGAAAGGGGAAACGCAACACAGCAAACCTCCGCAACGGAATTGAGGGGGCAGCGGTCCGGCGCGGAGGGATTCGGGCAGGGGCATGCCGACAGCGTCGCGCCCAACAGACCCCCTGGAATTTATGCAGTCGGCGGTTGGAAGATCCTCCCGAGAATCCCAGCGTCAGCTGAGCATCGCAATGAAGACGCCGGCGGCGACGGCGGTGCCGATGACGCCGGCGACGTTGGGCGCCATGGCGTGCATCAGGATGTAATTGTTGGGGTCGTCCTTGAACGCGACCTGCTGGCTGACGCGGGCGGCCATGGGGACAGCCGAGACGCCGGCGCTGCCGACCAGGGGGTTGATCGGGTCCTTGCTGAACTTGTTCATCAGCTTGGCGAAGAGGATGCCGCCGGCCGTCGCGATGGTGAAAGCGAACGCGCCCAGGGCGAAGATCACAAGGACCTCGGTATTGAGGAACTTCTCCCAAGTGGTGGCCAGCCCGACCGAAAAGCCAAGCAGGACGGTGACGGAATCGATGAACGGGCCGCCGATCGTCCGGGCGAGGCGATCAGTCACGCCCGACTCGCGAATCAGATTGCCCAAGAAGAGCATGCCGAGCAGGACCATCGCCGAGGGAATGAAAAGGCAGGTAATCAGGAAGCCGATGACCGGGAACATGACGCGCAGCTGTTTGGAGACCTCGCGCGGGGGCTTCATGCGGATCATGCGTTCCTTGCGGGTCGTCAACAGGCGCATGACGGGGGGCTGGATGACCGGGACGAGCGACATGTAGCTGTAGGCGGCGATGGCGATCGCGCCGAGCCAGCCGGGCGCCATGCGGTTGGCGATATAAATCGAAGTGGGGCCGTCGGCGCCGCCGATGATGCCGATGGCGGCGGCGGCGGCCTCGGTGATGTAGATCCCCTCGATCTTGTCGCCGATGAGGACCGCGCCGAGGAACGTGACGAAGACGCCCAACTGGGCGGCGGCGCCGAGCAGGATCAGCCTGGGGTTGGAGATCATGTAACTGAAATCGGTCAGCACGCCGATGCCCATGAAAATCAGCGGGGGCAAGACTTCATGGGAGACGAGGAAGTAGATCAGGGCGAAGGTTCCCTCGGGATGGCCCTCGGAGCCGGTGGCATAGACGCTGATCGCATCGGTCGGGTCGAACGGCATGTTGCCGACGATGACGCCGAAGCCGATCGGGACGAGCAGGAGCGGCTCGAAGCCCTTGGCGACGGCGAGCCAGACCAGCACCATGCCGATGCCGATCATCAGCACCTGCTGCCAATTGAGAAAATAGAAGCCGGTCAGTTCCCACATCTGGGCGATCATGTCCATCGGATCAGTACTCGCTTCCGCCGTCGGAGATGGTCGTTGCACCGGCGCGGCCGGGATGGCCGCCGGGCGTTATTCGAAGGTCAGGAGAGGCTGACCCATTTTGACAGCGTCGCCCGCTTTGACAAGGACCTCCTTGACGGTGCGCGCCGCGGGCGCCGCCACCGGGGTGTTCATCTTCATCGCGTCGATGATGATCACCGTTTCATTGGCGGCAACTGGCTGACCCGGCTTGACCAGGATCTCGACGATGGTACCGGGGATCGGGCTGGCGAGGGTGCTGGCCTCGCCGCCGGCGGCCGGCGCCGGGGCGGGGGCGGCGACGGGCGCCACCGGCGGGCGCGGGGCATTCGCGCTGGGAGCGGCCGGCCGCGCCGCCGAGGACAAATCGGCTTCTTCGTCCAGCACTTCAACCTCGACATCGTAAGCAACGCCATTGACGCTGACTCGCATTCTCATTGCGGTTACCTCTTCTGGATATTATGTGAAGTCTGGATGCCGACGCGTCCCATCTGGGCCCACGAGGAGGCGGGTTCGGCCAGCCGGACGCGACTGACCCGGAAGCGCCGGCCCTGGAGGAACGCCGCGACCGCCGCCGCGATGACCACGTCCACTTCGTTGCCGGCCGAGGCGGCTTCGGGCGCGGGGGCGGCGGGGGTGACGCCAGCCGGTTCGCCGGCGGGGGGCCGCGCCGCCGCCTCGGCGTCGCGGCGGGCATGCAGCCTGATTTCGATCCGGTTGAGCAGGGCCACGGCGGTCGCCATCGCCGACAGGACGAGCATGACAACGACCATGCCGCCGACCGTGATCTCCCAGACGCGACCCCAATCGATATAGCCGACCGTGGGGGCGGCGGGCGACGCCGCCGCGCCGACGGAGTCGGGCTGTGCCGCCACGTCGACCAGGCCGAAAACGCAGAGGGCGGCGGCCAGGGCCAGCGGGACGCAAGGTCGCCAGGTTGCGAGGTTCCACCGTCGCTTCATCGTCGCGGGCTCCCGTGAATCGGATTACAGCGGCATCAAGCCGTGTTTTTTCGGCGGCCGCAGATCGCGTTTGCTCTGCAGGGCGCGCAGCGACATCGCGATGTAGCGGCGGGTTTCGCGCGGCTGGATGACGTCGTCGATCAGGCCGCGCGAGGCGGCCAGGTAGGGGTTGCCGAACTTGACGCGATACTCGTCGAGCAGTTCCTGGCGGCGGGCTTCCTTGTCCTCGGCCTGTTCCATCTCGCGGCGGAAGATGATCGGGACGGCGCCCTCGGCGCCCATCACGGCGATCTCGCCGGTCGGCCAGGCGCCGGTGCGGTCGGCGCCGAGCGATTTGGAGCACATCGCCAGGTAGGCGCCGCCGTAGGCCTTGCGCAGGATCACCGTGATCTTGGGGGTCGTCGTGGCCGAGTAGGCGAACAGCAGTTTGGCGCCGTGACGGATGATGCCGCCGTGCTCCTGGTTGACGCCGGGCATGTAGCCGGGCACGTCGACGAACGAGACGATCGGGATGTTGAAGGCGTTGCAGAAGCGGATGAAGCGGGAGGCCTTGTCCGAAGCGTTGATGTCGAGGACGCCGGCCATGACGAGCGGCTGGTTGGCGATGATGCCGACGACGTTGCCGTCGATGCGGGCGAAGCCGATGACGATGTTGGTCGCCCAGTGCTCCATGACCTCGAGGAAATCGCCGCCGTCGATGACCAGGCGGATGACTTCGCGCACGTCGTAGGCTTCGCGGGCGCTGTCGGGCATGAGCTTGTCGAGGGCCGGGATCTCGGTCAGATCGACCTCGCCGGTGTTGCGGCTGGGGGGGTCCTGCAGATTGTTGCTGGGGAGGAACGAGAGGAGCTTGCGGCAGATGGCGAAGGCCTGCTCGTCGCTATCGGCGATGAAGTGGATGTTGCCGGTGACGGTGGCCTGGGTGTCGGCGCCGCCGAGCTGCTCGGCCGAGATTTCCTCGCCGGTGACCGACTTGACCACCTCCGGGCCGGTGATGAACATCTTGTTGCCGCGCACCATGATGATGAAATCGGTCAGCGCGGGGGAATAGGCGGCGCCGCCGGCGCAGGGGCCGCAGATCAGGCTGATCTGCGGGACGACGCCCGAGGCGAGGACGTTGTGGTAGAAGATTTCGCCATAGGAGTTGAGGCCGTCGACCGCCTCCTGAATGCGCGCGCCGCCCGAGTCGTTGATCATGATGAACGGGGAGCCGCACTTGAGCGACATCTTCATCATTTCGACGATTTTCTGGCCGTGGGCCTCGCCCAGCGAGCCGCCGGCGACGGTGAAGTCCTGGCTGGCGATGCAGACGGGCCGGCCGTCGATGGCGCCCAGGCCGGTGACGACGCCGTCGGCGGCCAGGTCCTTGCGCTCCATGCCGAAGTTGGTGCAGCGGTGCTTGCGGTGCTGATACATCTCCTGGAACGAACTGGGGTCGAGCAGCAGATCGAGCCGTTCGCGGGCATTGAGGCGGCCCGATTCCTTGCGCTTCTTCAGCGCGGCCTCGCCGCCGCCGAGGCTGATCTGCTTGCGGCGGGCGGTCAGGTCCTTCAGTTTGGCCGCCGTAGTTTCGAGCGGTTTGGCCGGTTGCCTGGCTTCGGCCTGTTTCTTGTCGCTGACCAACGTGTCGGGTGACATGGGGAACTTCCTTCTGAATCGTGCGGGGAAAGGGCTGAACGGGTCGCGGGGGCGTGGCCCGCGGCGCCCGGTGGCGATCAGTGCCCGTGTTCGAACGCGTACGGGGGTTCATCCTTGCCGGCTTCGCGCTGCACCAGTTCGGTCAGCATGCCGAGGACGGACTTGGGGTGGAGGAAGGCGACCTGGCTGCCGCCGTAGCCGGGGCGCGGCGCCTGGTCGATGAGCCGGAAGCCCTCGGCCTCGGCCTGCTTGAGGGCGGCCGCGACGTCGGCCACGCGGTAGGCGACGTGGTGCACCCCTTCGCCGCGCTTGTCGATGAAGGCGGCGATGTTGGATTCGGAGCTGGTCGGCTGGATCAGCTCGATCGGGACGTCGCCGGTGCGGACCATTACCGCCTGAAGTTGATAGCGCTCGATCACCTCGCGTTCGCCGACGACCAGCGGCCCCAGTTTGCGCAAAGTCGCGATCGACGCGTCGATGTCGCGCGTTGCAATGCCGATATGATCCACCTGTTTGAACATGGTCACCGCCTTTCGCGCCGGAGAGTTGAAATCAAGCCAGGACCTCGATGTGATCGTAGAGCGGATCGTCGCCCGTCGCGGGCGTCTGATGGCCGCAATGCAGTTCGACGACCCGGCCGGGGGCGACGCGGACGCGCGCGGCGGCGCGGCGCGTCAGGCCGAGCAGCTCGCCGGCGACGGGGCCCAACTCGGTCTGTTCGAAGTGGACGCGGCGCGCGCGGCCCCAGAGGGCGGCCTCGGCCCGCGCCGCCAGGTGATCCACCGCGGCCTCCAGATCGTCGATCAACCGCCGCTGCAGGAGCTGGACCCGGTCGAGCCAGTGCAGCAGGAAGGGGAGGCGGCCCTCGAGCGGGGCGCGCGCGTGCTGAGCGAGGCATGTGGCCGGAAACCGGCCGGCGAGGGCCGCCGGCTCGATCTCGTTGGCCCAGTTGAGGCCCATGCCGATCAGGTAACCGTCGCCGAGACAGTCGCCCAGCAGGCCGGCCAGCTTGGCCTCGCCGCGGAAGAGATCGTTGGGCCATTTAATGCGGGTTTGCAGGCCGTGGATCTCGTCGAGCGTTTCGGCGCAGGCAAGCGCGCCAAGCAGGGGAAGCCAGCCGTGGTAGCCGGGAGGCAGGCGCATCGGGAGCGGGAGCGCCGCGGTGACGTAAAGGCCGCCGGGGCCGGAATGCCAGGCGCGATCCGAGCGGCCGCGGCCGCGGGTCTGTTCCTCGGCGAGGAAGACCATGCCGGCCAGCGGCTGCCCCGCGGCGTGCCGGCGCCGCGCTTCGTCCTGGGTTGAATCGATCGAGGGATAAAGATGCAACGCGCGCCACGGTGCGGGCAGGGGGCGGGACTGGAAGGGGAATGGGCTGGGGGAGGGCTGCACGGAGCGGGTCGCGTTGGATCCAGGATCGTCGGGGTGGAATCGGCCGGCCGGGGACGGCGTCCATCTTACCAGCCACCCAGGTACACTGGGCAGCCCTAGTTTTGCGGGTATGGAGGGGAAAGTCAAGCTCGTATCAGAGTAGTGAGTCTTATATGGCGGCAGGACACAAAAGGGAAGGGACACAAAGGACATAAGGGACGTGAGGGACGAAAGGGAGGTGGGGGACGGGGACGAGGGACGAGAGGGAGAACGCATGACGGTTTTCGAGAGCCGAGGACGAGGGACGAGAGCCGAGCGCCGAATTTTGGGGGAGGCCGTTGGGGGCGATTACGAGGACGAGGGCGTATTTTTGAGTGAGGGAAGGGACAAAATAGGATAGACCTTCGGAAGCGATCACGAGGACGAGGGACGATTTTTTGAGTGAGGACGAGGGACGGATTCTTGAGTAAGGATGAAGCGCGATGAGCCCTGAGAGCCCGCAAGAGACGGCCCGATCGGCCCGTATGTTCAGCCGCGCGCGCGAGGTGCTGCCCGGCGGCGTGAACAGCCCGGTGCGGGCATTCGGCGCGGTAGGGGGGACGCCGCGGTTCATCCGGTCGGCGGCGGGCGCGCGACTGATTGATGTCGATGGAAATGAACTGATTGATTACGTCGGCTCGTGGGGGCCGATGATCCTGGGGCATGCGCACCCGCAGGTCGTGGCGGCGATTCGCGAGGCGGCCGGCCGCGGGACGTCGTTCGGCTGCCCGTCGGAGCTGGAGGTCGAGCTGGCCGAGCTGGTGCGCGACCTGGTGCCGTCGATCGAGATGGTCCGGATGGTCAATTCGGGGACGGAAGCCGGGATGGCGGTGATCCGGCTGGCGCGCGGGGCGACGGGGCGGCCCAGGATCATCAAGATGGACGGCTGTTACCATGGCCATGGCGACAGCCTGCTGGCGCGGGCCGGGTCGGGCGTCGCGACGTTCGGCCTGCCCGACAGCGCCGGGGTGACGCCGGGGACGGCGGCCGACACGCTGGTTGTGCCGTATAACGATCTGGATGCCGTCGCGGCGGTGCTGGGGGAGGCGGCCGAGCAGGTGGCGGCGATCCTGGTCGAGCCGGTGGCGGGCAATATGGGGCTGGTGCCGCCGGCGCTGTCGTACATCCTGTATATCAGGGCGCTGCTGACTGTGCCGACCGCGACGGCTGTCACCCTGGCGCTGATGGAGCCGCTGACGGCGGCTACGCTGGGCGTGCTCCTGC
>ERZ795030.2226-NODE-2226-length-23738-cov-11.043744_pt1 | contig 23738 bp, 24 predicted proteins | sample MGYA00375122_ERZ795030 | MGnify/ENA primary metagenome ERZ795030 (study PRJEB30165, sample SAMN05720146) | activated sludge metagenome | isolation source: anaerobic digester from wastewater treatment plant | place: Japan | collected 2015-04-20 ... | reverse complement strand
CCAAACCGGAATAACGTCAGGGGCATTCACCTGTATCCATAATGCCGGGACAAGGTCTGGAGGCCAATCCAACTGAGTAGTGTGGGATTGTACGACTTTGTAAAGCACCCCATTGTACTGATATTTTTCTCCCACTTGAACCGCCAAAGGCACTTTCCATGCTGGGTATGTTGAAACATATTTTACCTGCTCCGTCTCCGGTAAATCAGCGATTGTCAACCTCAAAGCCTGTTTTATTTCTACTGGATTCAATTCCTGTTCCTTTTGAGTGGCCTGTGCGTTTATTTCGGCTGTACGTTCCTCATCCGTTAATGCCCTGACCGTCCATACCTGGGTGTAGGTTTTCAGAATGGTATCAGGAATCCAGATGGCTGACACTGCTTCTGTTTCCGCATCGTGTGTCGGCATCGGAGTGGGTTTGTACTCCAGCTCAAAGATAGGTGGGTCAACCGGCTGAGGCTGGTCATCAACCAAATACCCGTTTTTGAATACCCCACTTATTCTTTCATTGGTATCAGCGTTGTAAAGTATTGTTTTCATAATTAGTAAATTGAATAAAATCCATTAATGTCTGATTCTATTGTAGAACGGTTTGCAGACTGATCACTTGGGTACATTATTATTTCCTGAATTGACCCTGTTATGTCATTAAAAATAACAGGATTAGAACTATTACTGCCCGCATTCCCAGTAACAGCCGTTGCACCATTTCTTCCGATTGCACTACTTGAACCATTAAAAAGTGCATATAAAAGTTCTTGCGTTGTTCCCTTTGTATCAAAATATACTACTGAACTACCACCATAAATACATAACTTGCCCCCTGCTGTTCCTATTAATTGCCTTCCACCATCAATGTAATGTTTATCATTTGATACGGTGGATGTTCTTGCAACCATAAAAATAGTATCCGGTTGTGAAACAGATAAGGCGGAACATGTCATCAGTGTACTCCCATCTGCCACAAGTGTAGGTTTTCCATTTTCTAAAAGAACACTACCGGCACTAACTATTTGTGGTTGACTTGCAGCGGTAATCTGTTGAAAATTTTCACCACGTGAATCACTTTGATCATACCAAGTTACTACAAACCCATCACCAGCTCCACAAAATGCCAATAAGGTTGTGGTGTCCAAAACGCCTCCTGAAAAACCAATATCTTTTTCAGCATCGTCGGAACTCCTCCTTACTCTGATGCAATATCCTTTATAATTTGAATTTACCAATCGTAGAGACCATATCAGAGTATCTGTTGTATCGGGAACCGGAATTGAATAATAGGTTCTTAATTCACTGATGATATCATCTTTTTCGGATGATTTATTTGTTCCTCCATAAATTACTAATTCAGAGATAGCCCCCTTTATCGGTTTTGGGGGTTTGCCATACCCTGCTAAAACCAAAAGATTTGACAAACCACCAGTGCCAGCATTCCCGGTTTTTATCGTTTCCCGTTCAGTAAACTCACTGTTTACCCCATTAAATAACGCATAAATAACCTCAGGACACGAACGTTTCCCTTTTGCTCCTGTAAGAGTGTTCCCAGCATATGTAAGAATAGCACTCCCGTTGGTTCCAATCAATTGTCTATTAACAAGACCATCCGTGTATCCAGTATAATTGGCAGGAATTGCAGTTTGACCAACAAGAAAATATGTTGTTGGCTGTGGATATACTTCATTAATTTTCATGATGCTCATGTACATCGTTCCATTCGATGTTACAGCTGGTTTATCATTTATTCTTAATATTAATCCTGCACTGACTATTTGTGGTTGTTTTGTGGTATCAGATTGTATCAAGTGAGATGCTCTTCCGCCTTGATCGTACCACACATGAATAAAACCGTCACCCTCTCCGCAAAATTTTAATAAAGCACTTTCATCCAAATCCCCATTCTCTGTGAATCCAATATTCTGTTCTGTATCATCTGAACTTCTCCTGACTTTTATACAATATCCATCATAATTTTCATTAATTAATCGGATAGAATAAAACAAATTATATGCAGGAACTTCAGGTAATGATTCCTTGTACCCAGGGAAATTGAAATAAGCATTAATGTTATTTTCAATGGCTTTCCTTAATAGTAATTTTTGTCCCCGATAAATTATTATTTCCTGAATATTCCCGACCCATTGCTGGGTCGGTTCTCCGGTATAACTGCCGCCGACACTGAATCTTCCTGTAAATGAGGACATTGGTAAATTAGTTGTTTTGGAAACAAATACACCATTACAGTACAAATAATTATCTGTGCCGTCTTGCATGGTTGTAGCCAACAATCTCAATCCATGCCATACAATATCAGAATTTGCAGTAAGATTACAGTTGTCTCCAGATTTTGAGTTTATGAATTGCCAATATGATCCATTGCCATACATTGACTGCAAAGTCTTATTATAGAATCTACCAAAAAACCAATAATTATCTGAGAAGTTTCCCACAAGTCTGGCCCAGTTGCGGGCTACATTAGAATCGTCCCCAGATTTAATTCCATAAGCTACACCGAAAATAGTTATTGGTGATCCTAAATATACAAGTGGATCAGTTTTAGTTTCTAATGTTTGACTACCATCATAATTTACCGCAGGCTTACCATCCTGATAAAATACTGTTCCAGAAAATACAATTTGGGGTTGTTTTGAAGAAGTGGTTTGGATAACATCATAGTTATTCCCATCGATACCCTGATTATACCAAATAGAAACAAATCCATTTCCGGTACCGACAAAAGTCAACAATGAAGCAATATCTAAATGTTGTCCAATAAATCCAATATCCTGTTCCTTGTTATCTGAACTTCTCCTTACCCTCATGCAATATCCCGTATATGATGGTCTAATTTTTCTTACAGAATAACAAATTACAAATTCAAGTGCCTCCCGAACTTGTTGCTGTAAGATTGAGTATGTCATTCTTCTTGTCATTATGTGCCTGCGATTAATGTCCAAACATCCTCTGCTACTTGAATAATTTGCAATCCATAGTATTGTCCATATGTAGACACCCCTCCTTCATAAGCATTTAAAGTCACTCCTGAATCAGCCACAACTGTTACTGTTCCTGCCCCCATTTGCTCAATTGTTATCACAGTTGGAGTGGGAAATGCCACCTCTGAATGAGCAGGAATTGTCACGACTAATGTTGTTGGTTTATTACATCGTACATAATTTTCAGCATGTTCTAATGCCAATACAAATGAATCCGTTTCTGTTATAATGGATAATGCCAATGGGCTTGCTGATGCTGATATTTTCACCTTATTTTCATCAGCCCCAGTCCCTTCAACAATGGTAACATTTGTTCCTGCAACAATCTTATCCACCAAATAACCAGCAGTGGGATCACCTGAGTCATATTTAACTTTTTCATCTGCCCCTGATGGAAGTGGATGAAAACCCTTCACCGGAACAGAACTGTCATCCGTTCCATAGTACATATTTTCTCCGGGTGAATCTTCATCCCCGTCCAATGTTACCGGGTCACTCAAATCCCCAACACCAACGACTGAACCGGCTGTTTCCACCTCTGACATTCCTGGTGTGATAACGACTTCAGTGACAGCCGTGATCCTGCCTTTGGCGTCCACTGTAATCCGGGCAACATGGGTTCCATCCCCGTATGTTCCGATGTTGGCATTGACCACTTTCAGATTTGTGTTGATTGGTGTTCCGGTGAATCCGCTTCCCAATACGTCCCCTATCAGTTGAACGCTTTGATTTACAACCGGCTGTACAATACCAGCTTCCAACTTAATGTAATCCAAATAAAATCCAGTAAAATCACCACCGGTGGTCTTGTAAAAATAAAACCGGATTTGATTGAACTCAGTTCCAAAAAACGGAATACGGGAAAATGGTATGGCAAGGTTTTGCCACCCTGTTGCCGTTCCATCGATTGTAAACTTTTCTCCGTTATTGATCTGAACCCCATCCAAAAGGAACACCACCGTCAAATACATTTTCCGGGTGTTCATAGTGGCTTTCAATTTTATATTCCCGATGATGTTTATCCAATCAGCCGTGTCAAAGGTTTCACCGCTCCCAGCCTCAAACTGTATGTATTCATAATTAGCAATTCCACCTACATTGATGCTCTTGCTACCTTGATAGTGTTCTCCAGTGTAATCAGCGTTGATCGTGGGGCCACTGGCTGTAACCGCCCACTCAACGTTTTCATTGTAAACAAGTTGATCCGTTGGCACTGGGGTGGGTTCTGTTTCCCCGGCTCCAATATACACATCCGTCAGAAACACATCTGTTCCAGCGTCAATAGTTGGGCGCATCGGATTCTCAGCTGGTGTGCCCTCTATGAATGTAAAACCTTCAACAATATCCAATATCAGAGCATCAATACGGTCATCCCCGGAATCCGCAGGATTCAAAGTCAAAGTTGAGGTGCCTATTGTGTACAGGTTCCCGGCTTTGTACCATGCCGTGGGGTCAATCTGATACGTCAATCCACCAAGCCACGATATGTGTCCACCGGCAACCACCCCGTCTGCTTTCGGAATGTCCGTGATAAATGTCTTTACACTATCTTTATCATAATACAAATAATCAATCGGAAAGGCAGGATCCGGTTCTACATAAATATCTTCAATCCCAACATTTCCTATACCAAGAATACTTGCAAAAATTGGAATCTTTACATTTGTACGGGTGTTACCTTCAACCCATAATTCAACTTTTTCTATTGGACTAATTGAACTCTTAGCACAATACTCAAATACAAGTCTATCCGTTACTTCTAATACAATTTCCGTATCACAAGCATACGTATAATCGTAACGACGAAGATGATTAGGATCACGTAATTGTTGTTCAAAACTAAACAATTCGATTTCAATTCCTGCTAGGTTTCTTTTATATACGTGTACCGTATATGAAAGCACATTCTGTATTGATGGTTTCATGTACGTTTCAAAGAACCACCCACCAGCAGGAATCAATGTTGTATTAGGTACTCCGGGTTCAGTAATAAACTTTTTGATTACAACCTCACCATAACTTTTACTAATTTCCGTACCATAAACACAATCAACGTCACCGGTAGTTTCTAACAGAGCTTTGTCATAATCTGAAGGGTAAAACTCGTAACCGCTACTATCACCACTACTCGGATCACTTTCTGTATAACTATCTTCTGTTTGTATGTCGGAATTTTCCCAGTGCATATAAATTGGAATACCACCGGGAATTTGTGATGTTTCAACAATTTCTTTAAAGTTAAGATTACGTGCGTCTATTTCAACGTAGAAACCTTTTTCAGTACCAAACCCTATTGCCTGTTCAATTTCATATTCTTTATAAGTTGGTTCAGTTACCATCTTTCCCGGATTTGTCGGTGAAAGCCAATAGTACTGTCCTACCTCACAAGGAAATATTTCTTTAGGCAAATAACCATTACTTATATATTTGAAAATATCAATATCAATTATTTCTGTAATAACACCAATCGCAGTTGCGTGTTCAAGTGTATCTGCCTGTGCAAGATAATATTCAACATCACCTTCCGAATCTCCTTGTACCGCACGAATTACATCACCTACTTCCCAAGGAGTAATAGGGGCTGATTTAAGAACTGCAATATTTAATTGTTCAGCTTCATCTGTTCCCGGTGTTAACGGTTCAATAATAGTTGCTGTTTTTGTGGCTTCAGTTATTGCTGGGTATGCTCTTGAATCGTGGATTAATTCAATTAATTCAGCTTCAATATCTCCTGTCCTAAAATTACGGGTATAACTTGAAAAAGTATAATATTTTGATTGAATGATTAAAATATGTTCAAAATCAATTTGAAAAGTACGGTCAATTATAGTACATCGTAAAAAGTTTTTATATTTCATTCTATTATTTAAGATGTAAATAGAATTAATGTCTATAATTTTACGTTCGTCAACACCACCACGCCTATCCCAATCTTTCGTCAAATATAAAATACCCCCTTTACGCATCATTAAAGCAGCAGAATCCGCTGTACTGATACCATCAAATAATTGTAATTCTTGTTCTAAATCTTCAAACCCATTATTTTCAATGTTTACTTGATAATAAGTTGGTTTAGAATTTACATTTGTGGGATTATATTCATTACCTGCTCCATCCCATATAGTAATTTCAAAATTACGTAATTGAATACCTAAAGCATCAAACTGTTGAGAACCACGTAATGAATCTACAAAAAATTCAAAATTATAATCTCCTTCTTTTGTAATTAATAAATTAATATGATTTTTTGTATCAAAAGTAATATACTTAGGAACCTGTACTCCGTTTACATCAGGAGAATAAATAGGTGTTCCTAAAGATAAGTAAGGACTCCAAAAATTATCTTTTTGTACTCTAATTTTAATATCAGTTTGACTTAACTTACCATCAGATTTAAAAATATTTCCATCCCATTTATTCCAAAACCAACAATAAAACTCTCCTTTAAATCTCAAGTATGTAGTCTTACCATCTTCAGGAACTATATGTATTGCAGTTTTTAATCGCATCCAAGGCTGATCAGTGTTTTCAATTAAACACCTTAGAGACCCATCCGCCTGCTCTATACGTGATGACCAATAAGCTTCTGGTGCATTTGAAAATTCCCAAACATTTTCCCAATCAGTAAAATCAATACCAACACTTTCACCAGCGTTTGTATTTATAATTGTAGAAGTAATTGATCGTAAAGGATGTATTTTTTGCTGTTCTACATACGGTGTGTATAATTCATTTGAAATATCTTTAAAAATATCAGTTTCTAACGTGCTTGAAGTTGGTGCAATTATATTGTTCCAATCATAAATATGGGTTAATGAATTTGAATTCTTTACTAATTCAAGATGATTTACTATCGTATAATACCCTTTATGTTGAAATAACTTACAATTAAATGTTTTAAGACAATATTCAATAACATCCCAACATTTAATAGGTTCAACAATTTCTTCATCATCTTCTACCGTAATATTATAAAACCTCTTAACATTACAATAAGATTCAGAAATAGAACAAGTTGTAAGGGTATATCCTGTAAATTCACTTGGAAATGTATTTACTTGAATCTTAAATGGTAAGAATATATTTACAGGTGTCAGTGCATTCTTTATGGCTTCTAATAAGGTAATTTCATCTTTTACTGGGTTTATTCCCGGTAAAGTAAAATCAATATCTTTTAATTCAGCAAGACCATCCGTAGCAGACAATTCAACTTCAATATAAGGCGGGTTAATTTCAAACCTTTTGTACATATTTTCCGGTTTGAGATAGCCTAAAAATAACATTACACCACCTTTAGAAAATTCAACATACCATTCTTTATATTGACTTTCAAGCAAATCATCTATTACTGCTATATCAGCACGTGGTACATAAAATTTAAAGACAAGTTCACGCCCTTGAATATAAGTGTGGTCCCAACTATTCTTGTCACCACCACCGTAAGATAATTGAACAGGGTTAGCATCACTATATTTTATTTGATAAGAAGTTAGAAAAACCCCTAACCTATATATTTGTATAAGATATTCTTCTTCATTAATATCTTTAAACTGATGATACAGTCTATCATATCCTGATGAACTCATTAGAATGAATTTTTGTAACGACGTGAAACTTCTTTCATAACATAATAAAGGTCACTACCTTTAGTAACTCCTTCAACAACAACTTTAACTTCCATTTCACGATTCTCAAATTCAGGAAGTTTGTGTGGTGGGACTACCATTTCACCAGAACTTAACAATGCAGGGTAAGTGTCTCTTGGATATCCTGCTGGTACAACACCTCCCATAGCCATTCCTGGGGCTTTCTCTAAATCAGGTCCTTTATCCAATAAAGATTGAGCAGCAGAAGCCAATGCTACAAGGGCCATCCCTGCTACAACAGCACCAACACCTGTCCATCCTATTGCATCTAATGCAATCCTGGCCGTTCCAAGCCCAATCATAATCTCACCAAACTGTTTAGCAAAATCAAACATTACTGAAAGAATACCTTTAAAGAGATTACTCATAGCATCTTCTTCTCCGGCAAATACTTTACCCAAACCTTCTCCTATTGTTGTAAATAAACTGGTAAATGAGTTTTGTATCAGGTTAGCAACTTCTCTGGCTGCCTCCATCTTCTTTAACTCTTCTGTACCTACCTGAATACCCTCAATCCATTTTTTAAGAGATTCAATATCACCACTTTCAATAATTTTACCAATATCAACATTACTTAATCCTCGTAAATATTTGGTAAACATAGAGATTTTTAAACCATTCGTATCTGCTATTCCTCCAAGTAAATTTGCTTTTGTTTGAATATCATCTAATTCATATTGAAATTCCTCACTTGCTTTCTTTATGTTTAATGTTTCTAAAAAAGATTCCCAATTAACCAAACTACCCATCCCCTCAACACTTGTTTCTCCAGGTTGAAGTTTTTTCATTTGTTCTTTGAGCTTTTTAATGTACTCAATCGTAAACTCTATTTGGGCAGACGTCTTGTCAAAACTTTTACCAAGATTATTTGCATAAATATCTGTGGTTGCTAAATCTTTTGAAAAATCTTGTTGCAGTTTTAAAACCTGTTCAGTATTACTCTTATAATTACGAATATCATAATCAAGTTGAGCCCACGTCTTTGAATTTTCTTCTCCAACATCCTTCATTGTTTCTTTAAACAATTCTGCCCCAGCCGCTACATCTTTGATATTATTATAAACAGTTTCCAAACTTTTAGTTTTGATTGAAAACATATCTTGACCTTCTAACTCTCTTAACTTCTTTATCGTTGTGTTAAGTAAATTTGCTTGGTCAATAATTGTTTGGTAACTATCTCCTGTTTCTTCACTTTCTTTATTCTGTACATACATTTGAATATTAAAATCTTCAAATACCTTTGCAAGTTCTCCCTGCAACCTTTTAAGTTTTTCTAAGTCAGTTTCTAAATTATCAGGAATGATATCAGGTGGGGCTACACCTGTTATTTGTATTTCTTCGATCCCAAATACTTGATTTACTAATGAATTTATACTATCATTTAATGTGTTTACCTGTGTATTAATTTCTACCAAATTTCCTTTTGCTTTTGCTAATTCTGCTTCTTTAAACCAATCATCTTGTTTAAAGATATTAGTGATTCCAGCAACAGGTCCTAACATAGCAGCAGAAGCCAATCCTTTTACTAAACTAACCTTTGCCTTTTCAATGTCACTTAATTCTACTCCTTGTCCTTTTGAAATCTTATCTTGTAATTCAAGTTGTTCCGTAATTTTTTTAACGATTAAACCCTCTGATGCTTGAAGTACATACTTTTTCTTTAACATACCTATATAGGTATTTATCATATCAGCAGCCTGTCCTGTACGCACTTTTTCATCAGTTAAACCTTGATTGTAAATCGCTTGTAACTTATTGGCTTCCTTTAATGCTTCTTCTCGTTCTGTTTTTGTTTTTGTTTCATCCTTGGAAACTTCCAATAACTTTTCAATCTCTTCCTTTTCAACAATTATACCACCCGTATAAATGGACATCGTTTTATTCAATTCACGTATTGCAACAGCCCTTTGTTCCTCGGATGAGGTATTATTGTCCAATACTCTTTTTAACCTATCAAGGTGTGCTACTTCTTTTGCGACAGAATTATTAACTTCAGTAGATACTTCATTACTAATTTTTTCAACATCTGTTAATTCCTTTTTCTTCTTAATCAGTAAAGCAAGAACGGTTACCACAGCACCAATTGCTAAAGCCACCCATCCCCAAGGCATTGTAGCTAATTGAATACTAAGAGCTCTTGTTACAACGGCTAATTTCTTTGTATTATTCGTAACGAAAGCTAATTGTTGTAGATATGCTAAAACAGCAATCTTTTTAAGTTTAATGACAGTGGTTAATAAAGAACCTGCTTTTGTCATTAACCCCATTTGTATTATTACCGTTCTAATAACATTCCTCAAGGTTGTCAATAACAATATAAGTGGACGTATGGTAACAGTAATTAAAAGGTTAAGGATTAACAATAGAGGGCCTACGGCAGCGGTAAATCCTAATACCTTTATAATTAATTCTTGTGTAGGTTTACTAAGATTGGTAAACCAATTTCCAAGGTCACGAATTTTTCCTGTAATACTAATGACAGTTGGTAAAAGTATTTCCATAATCGCTTCACCAAATTTAATCAATGTTGCTTTAGCCTCCGCCATCGCAGCATTAAATTTGAATTTAGTGGTTTGGGAAATAATCTCAAAGGCAGCGGCTGTCGCACCTAAAGAATTTTTAGTATCGTTAAATACCCCAATCGTTTCTTGTAGATTAGCCCCAAGTAAAGAAGTTACACCCATGAACGCACGTATATTTGGAAATATTTGTCCTAAGGCCTCCTCATTCGTCCCAATCTTTTCTTGAAGCATTTGCAAGGTATCTATCAATCCATCACTTCGCAAAGAATTTCTGACATCTTGTGCTGTTAATCCAAATTGTGCTAATCCTTTCTTTACTTGATTTGTTGGTTTAAGAAGAGTAAATAATGTTTGACGTAAATACGTGGAAGCATTTGCCGCAGGAATACCATATCTTGTCATTGCCGCAATAGCACCTCCAACTTGATCAAAATGTACTCCTAATTTAGCAGCAACAGGAATAACGGTTGCAAATGCTTTTACGAGCTCAGCCGGTTCTCCTTTGCCTTCCCTTACAGCAACAGTTAATACGTCCGCAGCTTGAGCCGCTGTGATATTGGCTTTCCCATAGGCATTTATAGCAGATGTTACAATATTAGCAATATCTTTTGTTTCACCTAATCCAGCTGAGGCTGTCATTGCAGAAGTTTTCATAACTTCCATTGCTTCTGCTGATTTGAAACCAGAGGAAGTTACAAAATATAATGCTTCTGCTAATTCTTGTGGAGCCTTACCAAAACTGGAAGCCATTTCCAAAATTTGATTTCCCCACTCTTGTACCGTAGCACCTGAAATACCTACTAAACCTTCAATCTTAGCAAGTTCATATTCAAAATCAGCAAATGTCTTTACCGCAGCAATTCCTAATAGAGTCACAGGTAAGGTTACGTATTGTGTCAATGTGCGACCAAACGTAACCATACCTTGCTCTAAAGTCTTAAAAGCAGATTGAGTGTGAGTCATCGCAGTTTGTAACCTTCGCAAGTCATGTTGTGCTGCCGTCAACCCAGCGGTATTAGCACCAATGATAACCATTAATGAACCTAAACTACTCATATCTTTCTTCTTTTAACTTGTGAAGATTGTTCTGTTTTTTTATTCTGTGATGCTGCTAAACCAAGAAGAATATTTTTCATTTCTTCAACACTTTGTTGTTTGGATTCAGTTTCTGCTCCTGTATCCCATTGAAGTAGAAAATCATCTATCTTAGTCATTTTAGATCCTTTCTTTCCATAGGCTTGTATCATCAAATTCGTGATTAACGAAGCCATATAAGAAAACTTAAAATCATTTCTCCATTCACCTACTGGGTCGATATTATTATATGCTTCCCACTCTGCTAATTGTTTTGCGGTTAATTGTTCCAACAATCGGTCAGGATGGATAATTCCTAATTCTCTACAGAGTCTGAATTGGAACTGTCTTTCAGGTCTGTTTCTGAGTTTTTTAGGATTTCCTCCTTATCTGCGGTAGTAATTGCATTTAACCTTTGTGCAGTTTCCACAATCTTTTCCAAATTAGAAGCACTCATCATTTTACTGAGATTTTTTACATCCCCTGGTTCAAACACAAGATCTCCCTTTTCATCACAAACGGTAACAACTGCTAACTTTGCACGGAAATCTTCAAGTGTGGTTTCATACGTCATTGTACGATTCCGGTCACCACTTGGTTTTTGTTTTAACATGGACTGTTCCCAAATATCTTTTTCGTGTCCGGTCATTTCACGTACATACACAAAACCTTTGGACAATTCAACTTTTTCAATTTTTAAATCATCCCGCTGTAAAAGCATTTCTTTTGTTAAAAATACTGATTTCTTCATTTGATTAATTTTTAAGAATTTATAAACTAAAAATAACACTTGATTAGTGATATAAAGATTAAGTAGATGAACCGCTACCGGAATTAACTGTAACTTTACCGGAAACTTTGATAGTTACATTAGCAGTGATTTTGTCATCCGTAGGAATTTCCAACGGTAATTCAGTCACATACCCACAGAATTCAAATGATGTGTTCACATCATCGGGAAGAACAATTTCATAGTAATGAGGGGCGTCATCCTCAAAATCCGACAACATCTTATCGTAAGATGTACGGGTAAAGTTCATAGTCAACGAAACGGTTCCACCATCTCGAAAACCTGTAATAAACTCACGGAATCCACCAACAGAATCTAAAGAAGTCACATCAATGAAATCCCTGGTCATAGAAGGACCCGAAATACTGTTAATCTCCGCTATCTTTTCCCAAACGGAACCAGACCAGCGTTGAAATACAGTTCCTACTCCTGAAATAGCATTACTGCTACCTGCTACACATCCCATAGTAATTTACCTCCTTTGTAAATAAAAGTTAATAATAAATCGCACCCTTTGATTCTTGTCATAGTCCAAAAGAGCCGGACCACTTGAACAACGAATTAAGGTATATAGAGCACCATTCCACGTCTCATTTGCCCGGCCGTGAAGAATGTTCTTTATATTGGTAATCACATCCCAACCTTCCAAATACTCATTAGAACGTACACGTATCTGGATTGTTGGGTATTCATAGATTTCACTTCTATCAAGAGTTAATTGAGGACCCATTATGCCTGTTTCAAATATTGAAATAACATTTTGTGGTTCCGCAGGTTCTTTCCCGATAAAAATAGGATACAGTTCCAACACACAAGATGAATCCTCTTGAGCAAAATACTCAAGCATTTCTTTAATATCTACTGAAGGTGCATTCATAATTTTATTATTTTACACTTGCTTCATCTGCGATAATATCTAACATTTCTTTTTTATCTGTATTCAAATGTATTTCAAACCATTTAGCACGAGAACCTTGTCTTGTCCATTTTACAACGCCATACGGAGGTTGTGTCATTTCATGAACATAAGCTGCATAATTTGCCGTATAACCAATTTTAATCTGTGGATTCTCTGAACTGTTATTATGATCAACTACTCTCCAAGAATTACGTAAAACACCAGTATCAACAGGAACCAAAGGTTCATAAGTTTCCATATTATATTGGAGTTTAGCGGCAGCCATTTTCAATCCTGCAACCGTGCGTTTCCGCATATTGGTAATCTCACGATTAAGGTTATCCCTAACTTGACGCATTCCAGCAAGACGCATATAAACACCTGAACGATTATTCATTCGTGCTATATTTGTTCCAGGAAAATAATTTACAGCCATTTTTACAGATTATTTACCTTGATCATATAACCAAGCAGTTCTTACAAATTCATCAGTTTTACGTGCCATAGGAATTCTATCAAACCTATGTATAATGTATGCGGTTGGAATCTCTTTTGGTTTACTTGTATCATACCCACTTAAACTTGCAAGAGTACCACGATACAAATATCCTTGTAAATCTAAGTCATACAAGACAAGAACACTTGCTTTGGATAATAACAAGTTTCCAGGAAACCCAGTACTAAACCAACCTATATCCACTTCGCTCTTTTCTTCCCAACGACATTTAATTTCTACAGGTGTGTCAAAGGTAAACCCACCGTACCCATCATTTTGTGGATTCCCCCAATAAACGGCTGTTTCGACACAGAACCGTTTTGCTACCTTTTCAATTCCTTTACCAGACGGAGTCGTTAGTGCCATTTTTAATCAAAATTAGGTATTGCTTTTGTCCAAGCAAAAGATTTACCTTTTGCTATTGAATTCAATGTACCAGAACTATCTAATGTTACAGCCATCTGTCCATAGGTCGTTCCTAACAATCCTTCTCCCCATTTACCAGCCCATTCAATCATTGCAGTACCTGCCTGTTCCTTTTTGGATTGTCTTTCACGTGTTGAGACAATCATATGGGCAGACATCCACATTTCTATCTGGGTTAATAATTCTGTGCTTAATCCTTTCGTACCAAGCAAGGCTGTTACGAAAACATTTGCACTATTAATAAACCCTTCGATAACATCTTCATCTAAATCTGTATCATCCAGGATATTTATTACATTATCTACGGTTGTTCTCATACCATTACCTCCCTACTTTTGTTTAATAAAGGATCTATTACTCTTGGAATATCATTGTTCCATTTTAATCCGAGCCATTCTACGGTTTCATAAATTTGTTTGTAATCTCCTGTAACCATTCTTTCAGGCCATATAATACGGCAATTCAAACCTGCTTCAATCATTTGTACAAACCTCTTTTCGTATTCGTGTACCCACCATAACCACGCTTGTCCTTCGTTTTCAAAAAGAAACTCACTACGAATAACGGGGTCTTTAAAAATACGCATATATCCGGTTTTAATACAAGACTGAATAACATCTCCGGTACGACGACGAACAATCAACCACTTTGCGTCAGGATAAGCATAGTTCCAAACAGGCCATAAACGGGTCAAACCACTATGTTTAACCATCCAAGGCTTTCCTAAGCCTTTTTGGGCTACCAAAACCCTGTTAATACTTTTACCCCAATTAACCGGAATTTGCAACGTATCAACGTCTGGTAGCCCGATAGGGCTTAAATCTAACAACTCGTTATTAAACCCTACGATAGTTTGGTTTTCAAACATATTATTGCAATAGCCCGACCATACACCACAAAGATCAAGTATTCTTGCAATCAACGTACTACCCGAACGTTCAACTCCTGTTATTAAAATTGGGTTATTTCTCATTGTATATAATATTTATAATCTTCCCCCATAAATTCTTTCAACTTAGATAAATCTGCATCTTTAATACCTGTAAAACCGTTACCAAGTTTATGCCCTGTTCCTATACCACTCCGTCCAGGCATTCCTTTTATACCGATAGCTAATTGCAAATTGATAAATAAATTTACGGATTTACCTTGTTCCCGAGCCATCTTCCAAAACTCAACATCTATCCATTTATGGTGTAAACAATCATCAAACAAAGGTAAAGCATTAATTGAAAAACAGGTTTCAAATAAACTCGCATGACACATTACACTATCCCCATTCCTATGAATCTTATAAACCCTATTTTCAATGTTGTAATAAATTGAATTGGATTGACCAACAACATCATACCCTTTCAACTGTTTTAACATTTCCTCTAAATAAGTAGGTTTATAATAATCATCATCCTCAATAATAAATATTCCTTCAATCCAACCTTTTGGTAAGGCTTTGAGTACAGTTACCGCTGAACGTAGATTTCTTCCTTGTGTATTGTCACCAATTTGCCAAGCAGGTCGTGGATATTTTTTAACAATCGTCCAATTTTCCCTAAAATTTTGTTTTAAAGAATTCGTAGTTTTAGGTAAACAATCATCAATAACAATCCATAATACACGTCCTGTATAAGTTTGTCGTTTCATCCATTCCATACATAGTTTGAATTGATGTGGACGACCTCCTGTTGGTGTAATAAGTACAATCATTTGAACATATTAAAAAGTTTCGTATTCCTTACGTCAACTAATTTTTCTTTTTCCCAAATCCAGTTTTTATCTTGTGCTGGTTTGTAATGGATTCCGTGTCCTTTGTTCTCACCTAATTCCCACGCTTTCTTTCTACGATTAAATGTTTCTTCCCTTTCTTGTGCAGGTTTACACATTCCATAATTAATAAGTAAACCATCACTAAAATGAACTCTTTTTGTATGTAAACGTAAAGCATCCGGTCCAAAGGAAAGGCTGTCATCATATTTAGCAACCATTTGTAAACGACGTCCTATGGTTACATAAAAGTAATTCTTATGGAAAGGTAACTTAAACTCTTCTCCGGTATTATATGCCGTACAATGATTTACTTCAATCATATTACAATTTTTACCTTCTGCTATTTTGATTTCATCAATAATACCTTTAGGGAAAAAATAGTAAATATCAATCCCACAATACAATACCCAATCAGGTTTAATTTTTTGAACAGCTTTGGTTAATTCAAAGTTTAATTTCTGTAACAAAAATGATTCGTTGGTATCAGTTCTTATGGTGGGTATTTTATTCTCCATTAACCACTCATAAGTTCCGTCAGTTGAAAAATTATCATTAATCAAAAGTTCACAACCCTGACTACGATAATATTCCACCATGTATGGAATATACTGTCTTTCATTATAACAATTTGATGCAACTAATATTTTCATCACATAAATTTTAACCAACTTGTGTCAACATAATTTTTGTCAGGTACACCAATAACTTCATCTACGGCTTTTACCACCATATTTTCATAGGCTTTTGCGTAATCATGCCCTGCTAAAATACCACCTTTTTTGAGCACCTTTAAAGAACTTAAAATATCTTTTTTCACCCAATCGTATGTATGATCAGCATCAATGTAAATAAAATCAACTTCCGGTAACTGTCCTACAGCTTCTTCCATAGTCATTTTCAATTTGACTACATCATATTCTTTTACCTGTTCATCAAATATAGGTTCTGCAAATCTAATCCAAGTACCCGGGCACCACGTATCAACAGCATACAATTTCTTTACCTTACCTGATTCTAAAAATAATTTAGCACTATCGCCACGAAAACAACCAACTTCAATCATTGTAATTCCTTCAGGTAAATCGGCAATCAAAGAAAGTAAACCTTCCTTTAAAAGACCTTCCCTTGCCGAAATCATAACCTTTTCCTCATCTGACATAAATTCGATAGGTTTTTTAGACTTTGGTTGAGGTGGTCTTGCCATGAGTTCTTGTTTATTCATCTTACCAATAATTGTCCTAAATCATAACAACTTAATTTCTCAGAACAAAGTACAGAATCATAAACTGCTTCTGCCAATTCTTTGTTTGTTTTTCCAATGTATTTTGATTCTCTTTCAATAGCATTTTCTATGTCCTCAATAGTACTCCAAGGAATACAATTTGGAAGTTTAAGAATATTATTTACTACTGAAATACCACGTAAACCCAATTCCACAATTCCAAATCCTCCACCAGCATAAGAACATAATTGTAATCCTACAAATGTTTGAGAATAGGCCACATCTTTTGGTCCATTGTGCCATTCATCTGCCGGTATAGTATAATCCGCAACTAAAAAAGGATGTTTCGTTTTTACCTGTTCTAAAACTCTGCTACCATAATATACAGGGCTGTTCTTATTCACATAACTGTAAACTTTATCCCCAAGAACCTGTGGATTGATTGTATCATTAATAGCCCAATGAATTAAAAAACATCCCAAACCTTGTTGTTCAAAATAGGCTTTGATATTTGGGTGCGGTGTTACATTAATAATCTTACTATTTTTGAAAACATTTAAATCTCTCCATTTTTTAGAATCTAATCCTTCCCATTGTATGACTACAATAGAATGATGTTCTAATATGACTTTCAAATCATCGGAATTGTAACAACCAAATACGACTAAAGGTTCATATCTATCATATAATGGTTTTAATTTGTGCATTTCCAAAAATTGGAAAGCACCCATTGAACTTGATTTATATCCTTGTTTAATTTTCATACTTTTAAAGCCTCCTTCAACGTCATTTTAGGAAATTCATTAATTGCACTATTCGGATTAACATTTATGATTTGTATGCCTAATTTTTTAGCATCGTTTGCAATAGCAGGAAAGCCTTGCAAATGCCTACGAAACGGCAGATTTCGTACGTTCTTAGGCTGCCCGTTTGTATTATATACACTATGGAAATGCTGTGAATTCGCCGTGTCTAAGCACATATCAAAGCCTAATAGAAATATACGTTTTACTCCTGTATGGGCTGCTACACTTATTGCACAACCTCCACTATTCTTATTCCAACTCACGGTTTGAGGTGTGGGTGATATTCCAGCAGGATGCGTAGGATTTCTACTTAGATACTTTACCCACGGAAATTTATCTGTTGATGGGGCACAACTTAATTTAAGTCCTGAAAATTTATATAACGCTTCCTTATTCCTAACAAAGAAATTATTATCACCAAAGAAAACCATATCTACCCACGGTCCCAGCATAAATGCTACATTGATTCCGATAATATGTTTTTTATGAATAGATTCCATATAAGGTGAATAAAGGGAGAGTGGTTGTTTACCAATAACAACCTGATTAACCACTTCATTAGGAATACTAAATTCCTTAGTTATTGATGGACCACCCCCTATAATCCAAACATCACCACCCTCCCATATTCTTGGAACCGTCCAATTCATCACAAAACGTTTAAAACTTTTTCTGCTTCATCACGTTCCATTGGGGCATCGTTGAATATTTTACCTTGTTTATCAACAATATTCCATTTACCATCTTCAGTCTGCATTAAAGTATAGTTAGAAACTTTTTTAGGTTTCATAAAAGGGTCTTCCGGTAATTTATCAACAGGGACAATTACATCACGAAATGCAGCAGGGATTTCTTCAACTGTTGCTGTAAATACTTGTCCTGGTTTGATATACCGATTATTAAACATAAATGAACCTTTACCAATTTTCTTCCAACGTATTGGAACAGGTTTCATTATCTCTTCTACAATAGGTTCTTCCTGTTTTGGGTAAACCTCAAGTATAGGTTCTTTTTCTAACAACTCTACCTTTGGTTCAATAGGTGTGATTTCCTCCAACGGTTCTTCTACCTGTTCCACAAAATCTTCTTTTGGTAAAGTTTCTTCTGCGACTTCGGTAACAATATTTTTACGAACTCTTGTTGCCATGATAATTTTTGATTAAATTAAAAAAAACAATCACTTGATTAGTGAATAATTAAAATTAAACCAATCCAGCAGCCATGTGGACAATACCTGTATGTCCGTTGTAATCGGAACGAATCTGCGGAACCTGAATCGAAAGAACTTTGTATTTGTTGACAAAATTTCCTTCGGTAGACCACTGAACGTTGGTAAGACCCATACCACGAACAATACGAACGACATCGGTAGTCGTCTGAACCAACAACACGTTGCTTGAAGCCAAACGGTCAATAACCTTGATAGCCTGAATCCCTGCAATCTTCATAATCCTTTCACGGATTGTAGTACCGGGAGTAGTCGTATCGTAGTCGTTGTCCAAACGGGTTTCAAAATTCGTCGGAATATAAAGCACCCAAGGACCATAGAAATAATTGTTAATTGACGATTGTTTCATAGCAAGGACACTTTCAACAATCTTTGCACCGGTAGTTGCAGTATTAGCCCAATCACCATACGTAGAAAGATTTACCAATTCACGATCAGGATAATTAACAAGGCTATAAATTGTACCACCACCAAAAGAATAGGTAGTAGAAGTAAACAACATATCTTCAAACTTTTCAGCTACACGACGGGCAGCACGTTCAGCAGAAGTAGTATCAAGGGCATTACCAAGACTACGACTTGCAGCCAACACACGGGTATTGATTTCGTAATCCACATGAACAATAGGAATCGGCAAATAAGTCGTTCCAAAAACCGGCCTGTCACCTTTGCTACGGGAAACGCCATCCATTGTCATTTCGGCTTCCATAGCATCGGATACAGTATGCGATTCAAGAACCGTAGTACCCATTGCATTTCCAAGGTTGTAAACCAACCCACGACTAATAAGATCGTTAAATCCAGTCAAACGCTGTTCGGCAACACCAAGAATAGCGGCATCAAGTGCCTGCCATTCTTCCCGACGAAGTACGGCTTCGGTATTAACCTTAATCGTACCAAAATTTTCAGGTTTCTTAGGATCACCTCCTTTAAAAACTGAAATAAAAGAACCAACTTTACCTTCCTCATCTATTGACAAAAAAGGACGCATCCGTGAAGGATTTAACTGATTGGTCTGGAATTTGGCGGCAACCTCACCTTGTGCGGTTCCGTATCCGATTAAATCGACATTAGTTTCCATAAAATAATTTCCTCCAATCTTTTTAGTTAATCCTTACAATTACGCGATTCAGCGGGTCCTCTCCGGTAGAACCGGACATATCTACCGCTTCTACAACCTGCCCAATAGGAGCAGTAGTACCTACTTTGAGGTATCCATCACCATTGCTTTCCAGCCATTCTCCAATATCGGCAGTCTCACCATCGGCAAGAAGTCCATAAACCATATCCCCACGACCAGGCAACCAGCATTGTACTCTTTCATTGGCAGCAAAAGGTACATCAATTCCACGCCCTTGGAGTTCATCTTCCAAGGCAAACATAGGCAGTGCCCTTCCAGCAGATGATGAATGGGGCTGGACTTTATCCGCAGTCGTTACCTCAATCAACATTCCAGGTGTAATAGCACCAACAGCAGCGTATTCTTCAATAACGTCTGCGTACTTTTTAATCTTAATGGTGTGTTTCGCCATTTTTAAAACCTCCTCTTTATTAATTAATTTATTGAATAGGCAACATCAAAGGTTCAACCTTACTTTTTTCTGTCGTAGCACCACGAAGCCCGTTCACAGAATAATCGTGCATTTCACCTTTCTTAATAACTGATTTTTCCAGTTTCTGTAATGTATTTAAAGACATTACATTCAGTTCATCTTCACTCCAAGTATCCTTTTCAGTATTAGCTTGGATAGAAGCAATTAGGGCATCTTTTCTTTCCTTAAAAGTAGCAAGACCAAGATTTACTTCGGCTCTTACATTTTCAGGAAGAACATTCAGGTAATCGTCCAAACCTTTTGCATTAGTCTGAATCACTTTAACAGCATCTTCCACAGAAGGTAAGGCAACATTCACCTGCATTTTTTTAGGAACAAGTTTATCTAACTTGTCTTCGGTAAGTGCTTCCAACCATTCTCTATCAGTTTCGTCAAAATGAGTAGATTCATGTGCAATTAATTCGTTGACCCTTTCTTTACACGGTTCACACATTTCTTCTTCTTTTTCGTTATTTACTTGAATGTATTCAATTTTTCGCATAACTTTCACAGGTTCCCCTGTCAGTTCTATAGTCCCGTCAGCATTCGTTTGATAGGTTTGCTTATACAATTCTGATTTACCATCTTCAGTCCTCTTGTTATATATAAGGTATCCATCGTATGCTTCTTCTAAATAGTAGTACACACCTTGTGAGTCCATACCATTCAACATATTATAGATACGATTCATAATAGCAGAAAAACCTTCTTGGTTTATCATAATTGGCACAACAGCAAAACCTTCTTTGTTCAAATGCTTTAACATTTCTGAATTAACAGTTACTTCATTCACATTTGTACCTCCCTCTTTTTCGTTATTTACTCTTAAACCACACCCATCTTTCACTGAACACGCACCGACCTCTCCGGGCAGAAGAGCGAGATGATCCGGTCTATGATTGTGGGCTATTCTTTCGTACGTTTCTCCATTCCATTCACCTTCCTTTTCTTCATTGTCTGTAAAGACACCTATACTAACCTCCATTATGGTTCCACTTTGGATATTTTGTACGGTTTCCGGTGAGATTTCATTTAATCTTTCACAATTAAGTTTCAGTGTTGCAGTTAGTTTATTATCTTTCATTATTGCTTCTGAAATATAACCAACCACATACTCTTCTTTTATTCCATCTTCATTAACAGAAACAAACTCCTCACCAATTACAGGATGATGTATTGTTACAGGTATGTTCTGCCAAAGTTCTACAGAATTAGATAATTCTTGAGATGAATGATAAGTTCTTCCACCACTACCATTATGTACTCCTTCCACCATCATGACAACAGGAACGACATAATGAGGAACTTCGTTAATTACCTCAAGTAACGGTGTGTAACCTTTCAATGCAAAGTTCACACATATTTCCATATTTGCAATTTCAGACATTATTTTCCTTTTTTAACAACGATTGGTAAAGCAATACAACGACATTGAGGATGAACTGGTATCATACCTTCTACCTCATCCAAGGTAAATCTCTTACCATTATTTGAAGCACAAATAGGACAAACACGGTCATCATTGGTAGATCTCCATTCTGCGATAATGTACACCCCATCAATTCCCCAATTTCTAAACTCATTAATCATTGCTAAATGATGGGCACGGATTAATTCTGTCCTTACCATGATTTCAGCTCTACGCATTGCTGGAATAAATCTTCCCAAACTATCCGTAATTCCTAAATCACCAACACCAGCTCCATTAATTACAGAAACAAGTTTCTTTGCGAGTACCTTTGCCCCATCACCATCGGCTAATCCTTGTGCAAGTACACGGCTAATGAGTTGGCTCATTTGTGAGGTAATCCCTTTCAACTCAGAATAAGCACGTACATACACAAGGGCTAAAGCATCTATCTGTAATGGTACAAATAGATCTGTGAAAGAGATATCATAACCAGATTTTTCTAATTCTGACTGAGCACGTGTTCTACCCCTCTTGTAACTATCCGTTACATATTTACCCCACCACGTCTTAAAATAAGCAGGACCAGATTGTCCAAGGTCTTCTACGGTTATGATACCCTTTTCAATTTGTTCTTCCAACCATTTACGAAATTCCTCAACCTTTTCCGCATTACTTAAAAATTGGTATCCTCTTTCTCCTGGTTCAACAAATGTATGAATGTCTTTTAAACCAAATACATCTTCTGTGACAACCAATCTTTTAATCTTACCCACAAGTTCACGAAACCTACGATTACTTTCAGCCACAGCCCTATTACGCAGAACCGTAGTCCTTGTAGGATCGTACCTATTGGAAAGATTAGGTTTTGAAGAAGTATTTACACAAAGCTCACACATTTTTCTTTCTATTACACAAAGTTAATATTTTTTGTAATGACAACCTAATTTTTAAAGTAAATATTTTTAATTCTTTTTTATGTCCTGGAATTTTTACAATGATTGGTGTTACCTGAGTTTCTTTAGACGTTTCTTTCATTTCTTTTCAACGGAACATTTGCGATTGCTTGACTTACGTCAGCTTTGCTAAAAACCATAACAATGATATTCATTACCAAAGACAAGGCTTGTTCAAAACGTTCTTCAAACTCATCCTGTGGAATATCAAATTCCACCTTTAGTTCTTCCATCATTTGCTGAAATGGTTCTTCCTGTGCATTTTTCACATCTTCAAAAATAAGATTAAGATTCTTAAAAATCCAAATCCACGCAGTTCCGGTATAAGAAATACCAATCCATTCACCAACACTAATCTTTTTGTCGGCATACGCTTTCATAATGGTTTCGAAGGTGTTCAAAACTCTGCTCAACGCTTTTTTAAGATTTTCCATTTTGTTTCTCCTTTTCTTTTTTAGTAAATATTGATTTAAAAAACTCCGTTATATTTTTTCGTTCTCTTACCGCTTTATCAATTATTCCTGTTAATCCAACCGCAAGAATTAACTTTCCAATACCTTCTTCCGTTGGTGGGCTTATTGCGTTTGGAAATAAAGATAAGAATGCTTCCCACAATAACATCATTATAACAGCCGATGTGGGGCGTGTTACTTGTTTCTGTATTTCTCTTGGTGTTGCCATTATTCATACCTCCTATAACCAAGTAATTCAGTACCGGGATATTTAGAAATCCGTACCTCGTCGGATTGATTGCCTCCCAAAACCCAAACATAGAAACCGTCATTCTTAACATAAAAACCAACGTGCCCTTGCCACCCCAAAGTACCACGTTTGAAAACGGCAATATCCCCAATTTCGGGAACCATAACTTTCTTACCCCAACCAAGCCAACTACGAGCAGCAAGATTTTTGGTAAT
>ERZ795030.2220-NODE-2220-length-23815-cov-23.576726_pt1 | contig 23815 bp, 9 predicted proteins | sample MGYA00375122_ERZ795030 | MGnify/ENA primary metagenome ERZ795030 (study PRJEB30165, sample SAMN05720146) | activated sludge metagenome | isolation source: anaerobic digester from wastewater treatment plant | place: Japan | collected 2015-04-20 ... | reverse complement strand
AGGATCGATTTCGCATGAGCAAGGATGATGAGCTTGTGGGGGTGTGTCCCATGCGTCACTGGACGGACAGCAAAATCCGTTGTCATCTGTTCACCTGTGTGGCGGCTATGACATACCTGCGAAGGATTGAGCTGAAATTGGAGGCGGCCGGGGTTGGGCGCACAGCCTCTGAAGTCATAAACGACATGCAAAGATTGCATCAAATCTTGGTCATGAAAAAAGGCTCTCGAACTCCTGAACGTCGCATTGAAACACCCAGTAAGACCCAAGCGGAAGTCCTGTCGGCATTCGGGCGCTTCGTAGACGCCCGTGGGGTCTTACAGCAAAAAACACGCTAAACCCTCGTTATGATAAGCATTAAGGCTTTATTTTCTGGTTATCCCTGAAACTCCTGCTAAACTTCTAAAAAGGCTGTCATTTGGGGATGACAAAAATGGCGGTTATTCAAAGCTCTCAATTTGCGTTTTTAGCGACAATAAATTGTCCTTGTTTTAACGTTGGCCATTACCTTTTTGAGAAACGGGGGTTTGAACAGTCCCGGAAGGGCAGGGAAATAGTATTGTAAGCGGCCTTTCCATCGAAGCGTTCCAGGAGCCTGCCGGCTTGCCGTAATTGCTTACACCTTTCCATTGACCGTTTAGACCATTGTTTTGATATCTGCCGGACAGGCTGCCTGTGAAAGGATATTTTTGTGTAGATCCTTTAGGTGCGACATTCCCCTGAAGAGATGCCTGTATTGAACCTGACGAAGGATCGAAGGTGCCTGAAATTGATGTAGCATAAGGATCGCCGTTGAGCGTTCCCGATGAGTTGCCTGTGACTTGATTGTTTGTCGAAATTACAATGGAAATTATTCCCGTTGCCCCTCCCCCTGTAACTGCACCGCCGTATTGACCGTATAACCAGCATTGGGCTGCCTGCTGCTGGCCGCCACCAGTCTGCACTGATGTGTATGTCCGGCCTGTACCGGGCTGCTGTGTTGACGCACCGGCAGCAAGCCTGGCCTCCAGTGTTCTTACATACTTCTCCAGTTCAGTATCCGGCCAGTATTGAAGGCTCTGCCTGTATCTTGCAACAGCATCGGCTAATATGTTCTGTTTTACAAATGCGTCCCCTTCCTGTCTGAGTTTCAGGGCTTTTGCCCTTCTCGATTCGCTGTCCTGTGCTTCTTTCAACTTTGCCTCAAGTTTCTGTATATGTTGTGCCATCTCGTTTGTAGGACAGTGTTTCTGATATTCCCTGTACTTGACAAGGGCATCGGTAATCCTGTTCGCATTCTGAAGTTTATTACCTTCCTCCCAGAGGGTTTTACAGAGGGTTTTTTTCGATGCAATTCTGTTTTCAAGGTCCTGGGCATATTTTGACCGTTCGACATTCGACCAGTAACCGAGGCTCTCTTTAAATTTTGTAAGGGCATCCCTTTCATTACCCTGCTTAATCAGGTTGCTGCCTTCGGCCCAGAGTTTGTCTGCTGCAGTCTTTTTTCCGGTTTCAGCGGCAATCTGTCCTTCAAGTGCCTTTATGTGCGCATCGAGGGCGCTATCGGGGAGCAGGCTCACGCTTGTTTTATAACTCTGTATTGCCTCGGCTATCTTCCCTGCCTTCTGCTTTGCCTCACCGTCTATGCGCCAATTCTTTGCCCCGTTTACACGGTTTTTAAGTTCCTGCTGATGCACGATGATCCCCATCCTGTCTTTCTGAGACACTGTCGGGTGAAAGGAGGCGATAGCCTTGTCGTAAACCGCAATTGCATCCACAATTCTTCCGACCTTTTCCAGAGCCTGACCTTCGGCCCAGTATTTTTTTACCATCCTGTCATGCTTTGTATATTCAAGGTTCAATATCTGCCGCGAGATTGTTTCAACGTCAGCAGGGGTATAGAGTGAAAGGCACTTCTTGAAACTTGCCATGGCCTGGTCGTAAAGGGATTGACTTTTTACAAAATCGGTCTCTTTGAAAGCCTGTGACGCAAGGGCGTCTGCTTCCTTCCTTACAACAAGGTGCTGTCTGTAATTCTCCAGGAATTTTTTTCTCCCTTCAAGTGTTGCCTGAATCTCCTTGATCCTTTTTTCTATGTTTTGATCAGGGATATATTTCAGGCTCTCCGTGTAATTTGTGATAGCCGTTGCAAGATATTTATGCTGCTGTTCCTCGAGTTTTTCGCCCCAGTTGAGCTTCTTAGCCTGCATAGATGACTCGTTTATGGAATAGCTGTGTTCCGCACCGGCTGCCAGATCGAGGTATTTTCTGCCCATTTTAAAGCGTTCGTTCTCCGCTTTTCTCTTCTCAGCCCTTGCTATGATCTTCTCACGCCATTTTCTGAATTGTTCGTTGTTCGGCTGAAGAGCAATCGCCTCGTCTACCGCTTTCAATCCATTTTCCAGGACATGGGTTTGGGTGTAATAGGGATCGGTATTTTCAGCAGCATTACTTATTATCGGGGAAAGCTCGCCCAAGCGTTTATTTTTTCTATATGCATCATCACGCAGTTGAAAAGCCTCCTTGTATTCAGGTTCAGAACCGTTGTAAATGTTCTGACCATTTGCAAATCCTTCTTCATAGGCCTTTAATGCGCCTGTATAGTCATAATTTTTTACCATGTCTCCGGCTGATTTCAGGATATTGATCTGCTTGTCCTTCTGTGCTTTCATCTGCTTTGCCCAGTTCTCCTGTTGTCTTAACTGCTCCTCGTTATAGCCGTAAAGTTTCATTGTCTCTCTAATTTTCCCAGCCTTGTCAAGGGCTCCTTGAAAATCCTTTCTTTCGTTGGCTGACCGTACCTCGTAGAGTCTGTCTCTTACGTCGGAGTCGTATTTTCTCCAGGCGTCAGTAAGCATCTGCTCTGTCTCTGAAATCGGCTTATAGGTGTTGTTGAGGTTTTTTGCTGTTATCAATTCCTTCTGGGCATCGGCAAATTTCGATTCTGCCATGAGTTTTTTTGTCTTGTCTATCTGAATCATGATTGTTTCGCGGTCTTTTTTCAATTTTGACGCAAAGGCTGCTGCCTCTTTGTTGGCAGGATTAATCGCTATTGCCTCCTCGGATTGTTTAATTGCTTCATCAAGCATCCCCTTGCGCACATCAAGTTTGGCTCTGGCGAGTTTGTCGTTTGAGTCTTTCACCTTTTTGTCGTAGGCAGCCTTCCTTGTCTTGAGGAATGTATCTGCATCAACCACAGGCTGATACAGGGGATGCAGTCTTTTTGCCTCGTTGATTGCCTTTTCCGCGTCGGCAAAGCGTTCCTGCTCGGCAAGGGTCCGGCAGTTCCGAGCCTTTTCCTGAACAAGGTTTTTTTCGGATTTCAATTTTTCAGCATAGGCGCTTGCTGCTGTGTTTGCCTTATTGATCTGTGCAGACTCCTGGGCAAGGGCGATCGCCTCGTCAAGCCTGCCCTTTGATGCGGCATCTTTTGCCTTTGAAAATTTGTCATTGGATGCGGCAACTGTTTTGTTATAGGAGTCTTTTTTATCCCGCAGTTCCTTTTCTGCATTAATAATAGGGGGGTATTTGGGGTGGAGGCTCTTTACAACGGCAAGTTCCTTTTCGGCATCGGAGAATTTTGAGGTTTTAACAAGCTCATTTACCTTTGATATCTGCTTTATAACCATATCTTTCTCTGTTTTCCATTTTTTTAACGCATCAGCAGCCTCTGTGAAAGTCGGGTCTGTTTTGACAGATTCATCGGCAAGGGTTATGCCTTCATCAAGCCTTCCCTGGGATACGGCTGTTTTAGCGTTTTCAAGACCGGCAGCAGCCTCTTTTCTCTTTGATTTCTTAGCAGTATCGTCAGGTGCCGAGGTTGTGGTCACAGTGGTTTTTCCCTCAGGGTCGAAAGGTCTTTTCAGGTTGACAATAGTTTCATTCGCCCTTTTTGATCGTAACTCCACTTCCACAGGCACCGGTTTCTCGTCGGGCACTGTAAATTTTATCCAGTAGTCCGTAACCATTTCTCTGTTTGACGTGGGAGGATCGATCCAGACATATTTTATAGTAGAGGTGTCGACAGGCTGGGTAATCTTTACCTTTGCATTTACAGAGCCGCCTGTCTTCTGTGCCGGTGGGTCGAATTCAATGCGTCCATCAAATGGCTGCACAATAACATCGAACTGTTCGGTGGAGGCAACGGTCTCATAGACCTCTCCCTTTCTTACCCTAACATCGGCCCAGACTTTCACTTTGTCCATACGGTCAAAGGTGACGAATGTCGCCCGGCCCCCTACGGTTTCCTGATTATGGAATGAAATATTCGGGGATGATTGCCACAGCACCCACTTGTCGCTTTCAACCGGCACCCTTACTTCAAGCGATGTCCCGAAAACAACCTTATCCTTTAAACCTTCCAGGGGTACTGTAACTGTGTCCACATTAAAGGTGATTGTCTCTTTTGCCGATTGGCCCTTTCCATCCTTTACTTCTACAGTCAGGGTTCTTTCTGTTCTGCTCGGGATAAAGGTTACAGAAGTGCCCATTTTCTCCACTTTGCCTGACCAGACAAAAGAATAAGGAGGCGTTCCACCCATGGCAACGGCATTTACATTTATCCTTTCCCCTGATTTCACATTGGTCCTGTCAGGTATGATAGAAATGCCGAGTTTTTCATCCTTTTCCGCACCGTCAAGATAGCATTTTGTTGTCTGATGTGAACCGAAGGAATCTACAATTTTGCAGTTCACAGAAACTCGTCGGGTTGCGGAGGCTGCTTCGCCAAGCACCCCTTCGCCAAAAACCACTGCTTTAAATTCATATGCATTGGCAGTGGTTGGTTTATAACTTACATTTGAACCCTGGCCTATGCTTTCGTCCCACTGTTTATTGCTGAAAGGATCTTCATCGACAGCGCTGAATATTATTACATTGGGCCTTGAAACATACCATACGGGAGGTTTAAGCTTTGCCTTGATCCTCTCCTCGGCAATGACCTCCACGCTTAGGTTAACCGTGTCGCCAAGTATGATTTTGTCTGTTCCTGATATCTTCAATTCAATCTTGGCATCCTTCACCGATGGTTCCACAGTAATTTTATGCTTTGCCTCGGCGAGCTTTACGCTCTTGATTTCCTTCACTTTCAATCTATCTGTGGCATCGAATACCTCTACTTTAATTTCATAAGTACCGGGTTTGTCGTACCGGATGTTTACCATCTGATCATTCTGGGTTGTGCTGCTGAAATATCCGCCTTCATATGTCCAGGTAAAGAGGAATTCCTTTATATCCCTTTTTGTCTTAAGATCAACAGCCAGGGGAATTTCTTTGCCTGTCTCTGCCTTATCAGGTGCCTTTGTCTTATTGGGTCCCATAATCGTTGCAACAATCTTTTCAGGTTTTATTTCTTCTGTAATTTCAATATCCACACAGGCCGATTTCATTATCTTTCCCGAAGACCCTTCAGGTCCTAACGTGGAGGGTGTATTGATGACGCCATATTCTATTTCACCGTCCACGCATATTGTCTGCCTGCCTTTTTTCTGAAATGTGAATTCCATATAGTTAGCGGCTTCTGTTGTAGAACCGGCCTTAATACCATCCTGTTTCCAGGTGAAATTCTGATAGACATAAGGTTTTGAGATCTTGCTTCCGATGCATTGGAGTTTTTCCTTCATCTGGTTGACTGTATCCTTGATCGAAGGCAGGAATTCTGTTGAAACCTTTACTGTTGTTCCCTTCGAACCTTCTTTTATAACGGCAGCAGAAGAGTTGAAGGCAAGGCGGAATTCGCTGCGTTCAATCTCTGAAAGCAGGATATTCAACTCTTCTATACGCATCTCTCGCTGTTCAATCCATGCTCTAAGGATCGGGCCTGTGCATTTGCTTATCAGGGCATCTTCGACGCCCTTATCTGTTTTTGATTCCTGATCATACCGGCGGGATGCGTTTTCTGAGTGACATGCAATAAGAGACTGCATCTCTGACGGGATCAGTTTGGTATCAACCTTCTGCGTTCTCCTCATGGAGCCCAGGAGATCGTTTATATCATAGATATCGCATGCCAACTGATTCAGATTATTCACATTGTGACATTTCTTTATACCCTCTCCCAGCGCCTGTGTTTCCCGGCCATAGACGGTATATAACCCTGCAATCAGATCAAAGCAGTCCTGGGTTGAAGTGACGGCCTTATACCCGTAAGAACCCACACAATCCACGGCCATTTCTGCAAGGGAAGTGGCGATAACAGCAACCAGCTCGCCTATCGCTATCTCAGGCACCGCCATTGATACAAGGCTCATGTTAAAACGGGCAGTAGCTTCGCCGGCGCCTTTGTTGACGTATACCTCTGGCAGGTCCTTGATCGTCCAGTATGCAGCCAGTGCATTGAGGAAGCCTATCTTCTGTGCCGCCTCACCGAGCCTTCCCATACCCTTTCTTACATTGGATGCTGCATTTGCCCATTTACTGTCCGATGCATCAAAGAGCCCCCGGAAAAGACGGCTTACCATCGGCTTGCCCTCTTCGACTGCGTTGGCAAGCCTCTGGAGGAGACAGGAGTCATCCAAAGATTCCTTCAATACCTTTTCCAGATCCCCGGAAAGTTTGTCAAATTCCTCCATAAGCATCTGCTGTAATTTAATATCTTCCGGCGATTTGGGAAGCACCTTTCCTGAAAGCAGGCCGGAACGGGTCTCTGCAGCTTCATACTTGTTCCATAACGATTGTAGCTTCTCGTTCAATTTGAGTAGCGCCTCATCATTGGGCGACAGTTTTACCTTTAGTTTTATCTTTGTTTCTTTTAGACGCTGTGCCGCCCTCTCTACGTATTTCCTAGTGTCTTTAAGGTTTTTGCTGTTTAAGCTGTGTAGCGCATTATCAAGATTTTCCTCGGCGGCCTTGGCAAGACCTTCCGGCGTTCTGAGGCCATGGCCCTCAAAGGCATGGTTCAGATCGGCAGCCCCTGACCTGACCTCTCCCCTGTCAAGATAAAAAACCCGCGTCCTGGAACCCGTTTCAAAGGCCTGGCGTTCAAATTTAAGGAGGCTGCCATAGCTCCCGCCAGCGCCCTCTGCACCGGCATCAAGAAGGCTCGGATAAATGCCCCATGCGCGGAATTTGGCGAGGGCCTGCTCGGATGACTGAACCCCTCTCATCAGTTCTTCAGGCGGGTATATATTTACTGATTTACGGATTACCTGCAGTTCATCTGAGGTAATGAGTCCGGTATTGACAAATGCCCGGAGTTCATTCTGTACATTCATGCGGAAGGTCTTCCACATCTCAAGGGCTTGTGCCTCGGGGACATTCTGCGCCCGGAAAAAGACCCTCATGTCATGATCCGATGCCTCGGCAAGGATTTGCTGAAAGCGCGGGTCCTTGTAGTTCTGTCCGGAAATCCATGAACCCTGTGCAATGATCTCCATCTGTTGATTTCCCGTTTTCTTCAGTGCCTCTTCAACGGCAGAACGTACGATATAGTTCGAGGTGATCTGCTGCTGGGCAAAGACAGGGAGAGAGAAAACGATGAAGGTTAAAAATGATATGGTGCATACTGCTATAATATTTGAAAATGATTTCATAATAGTTTTAAATATTTTCATATTTTTCTTTCCTTGAATGCTGGGTCGTTAAGCAACAATTCGTAAGCCTTCTTAAGAATATATTGGTGTGTTTCAGATACGCGGGATATTGCTGACCATGAGAAGACATCGCCAGGTTGAAACAGGATAGCACATGTCAAAAAAACAGCGAAAAATATATTCATGTATTATAATTATCCCCGTTCTATCTGCGGTGTTTCGGGACTATATAATTCTCATCTCTTTTGGTTCTTATATTACACAGGGCTTAATGCCGAAAGAATTTGGATATTTCTGCTATGTCATCAAGAGAGATCCCCTGTCGTTCATCGCCTTATTAAATATGATTTTGTCTTGTGGCTGCCTTCTTAGCTATCTATCATATTATGGATTTTATCGGTTATGCAAGGTTTTTTGTCCTTAATTTCAATATATTGTCGAGGTGTTCGGTCGGACATGTGATAATATCTCTGACGGTTGGTAATTATTCTGAGTAAAATTTACTTATATTGAGAAAATATATTTGTTCTGATATTCTTAGCGCACGATAAAAGAAACTATAAATATGAAATTAAATGTCTTTGATGCCCCGGAGGAAAATTATGATAATAAAAGATAGGTTAATGCGGCATATGAAAATCATGCTTTTTGCAGTTGTAGCAATATTTATGGGGATGATACTTGTGCCGCAAATCTGTGTTTCACAGGGCAGTCCCAGTGTTGACTATGCCTGGTTAGCCAGGGAGTTGCGAGCCCTCGGATCCGATCCAACCCCTTTACAGGTGCAAAATTTTCTCTCAACCCTTGAGGCATCTTCAGGGGGTAAGCCTGCGATTTCAGTGCTTAAGGATTTCAAAACGGCAACAGAGAAATCATCTACAGGGGAAGAAAAATGGATGGAATTTTCGTCGTCCGAACAAGGTATCATGTCGGTTATAAGGGATACTCTGCTTGCCTCAGTTGCGGAGAATTTAAAAATAAGGGCAAAAAAAGGCCTTCTTGGCAGTGCAGTTGCCGTGGGATACAGCGGAAAATGGACAATTAAAACTAAGCAGGAGCTTACCTTTGACAGCGATTTTGATGCCACACTTTTTGCTGAAATCATGGGAGATAGCAATCCCTTTAAATCAGAGAACATACTTGCAGAGATAAATCGGGACGTATCAAGAAAACTTGGGGTTTCAAAAGCTGAGAACCTAAGCATTGTGCTAACGGGATCGGGGTTTGAGGCTGTTGCAGATGTGTATGTCAGCAGCGGCGGAAAAAAATGGGCTGTCAGGGAATCGATGAACAAGCTTTACATGATAGAAGCTGACGGTTCAATAAAAGATATCTCCCATGTTCCTGAAACACTTTTTGCAACAATGCATGAGCGCCTGCTTGTAAGGTACTATCCTCAACTGGCTGATGCTCAAACAGGAAAACTGCGCAAGGGGTTATCACCGACGGAGATACAGCGCGTCATAGAAACAACCGGCGAGAAAATTCCGGGTACTTACAAGATCTTTAAGGAAGGGGCGAGATTCAACAGGCAAGATGCCGCCACCGCGTCCCTTGATATGATTTTTCATACATCAGAGGTTGCCGATGCAACCACACCCCAGGAGGCATTTGCAAAGATTGCAAAACAGGCGGCTCGAAGCAGCGAGGTTTTTATTGAAGGAATGAGGACCGCCCCAATATGGAACAACGATAGGCTTCTTACAGCAGAAGACAGGGCATTGATGAGGGCGTTGGCGGATTATGAGAAGGGCAAGATAAAACTGTCCGCCCATAAGCGTTCCTTTGCGGTAGCAAGGTCAAAGTTGCCCGATGATCCTGAGTTGTGGACAAAAGGGCAGGCGGAACAGTTGCAGGGAATACTAAACGAAATAGAAGCGGCGGCGGTTGAATTCAGGGCAAAGGCAGCCCCTATAGAAAGCATGATGGACCCGAACGACAAGTCGCAGACCAAATTCAGGGAAAAGATGGTTGAATTAATGAAAAAACAGGCGGTTGCTGCCCATTTCTATCATATTCAAGAGATTATAAATGCCCCATCCGAACAAAGAGCCAAAGTCCTTTTGGATTTCTACAGGGAACTCAAAAACATAAGTGACCATTATGGCGAAAAAGGAATGAAGGGCGAGGTCATGGACTGGGTGAACAGATCCATTCTTGAGGTTGAGATTATGCATGAATTGGCTTCAAAACATCCCAAGGCATACGAAGCACTTATAAAGCTGCTCAAATCAAGACCTGAAGCACGGCAGAGAGTAATTGACCTGCTCAAAGAAACGGATATGGGCAAGAGCGTACTTGAGCGCACGGGAAAAATGCTTGAAGCGGCGGAACGAACTCCACTTCTGGGAGAGCCCGAACCAGGGGTATGGAATTCTCTATCCAATTTCATATGGGAATACACAGATGCTCATAGCTGGAGAACACAGGGACCCAAATTTATTATAGCCTGGGCAGGTGATCTTGCCATGGCTGCGTCTATGGTGGATCTAGCAATGAATGCAAAGGATAACAAAGAGGTTGCGGCCGGGGTTGTGCATTCCATCATAACATTCTGGCCACCAGCCATGATTGTAGGTGCTTTTGGAAATGCCTATGCTATGCCGCAGGGTATAGAAAAACTGAAAGCCTACGAAAAGGCATTGCTCATGCTTTTTGTCCCCGAGATTATGCTGCCCGATATGGTGGGCGCCATAGGAACAACAATAGCAAATATAGCGGCCACACTTTCTTTTGATAATCAGTTGGATGCCCTGTACTTTCTTTCTACGCCCGATGGATTTAATGAAGATGGTAAGCTCATCAAGATAGGCGACAGTCCCCAATGGTCTGCCGATGTTGTAAAACAAGAGTTTCCTGCAAAGATGCCGCCTTTCCCCAAAATGAACATCGATGTGGATGAAGATCCACAAAGCAATAATATGAATGACTTTTATTACTGGCTTTTTGTCCAGGAAGGTGGCAGTAAGGAACTCCAGGATATGATTGCCCGTGCCGCAATAAAGGCAAAAGGATTCATAGGTGAGACCGCCGGTGGCATAAACGTTTTCATGAAGCACACGGTAAGACGGGTGGTACGGGAAACGGTTGTCAATGGCAATGTGGGCATATTCAAGGAAGACGGGCCTCTTAACAATGCAGCCGCAAATATCAGAAAATACGATCAGGCGATTGCTGATTTTGCATCTGCATTTTCGTTTAAACTGCCCGATGAAGGAAAGTGGGCCGAAAGGGTAGGGGTGAAGCCTGGAGATTTCGGCAGTTTTGAAAATATAACTGTTCCTGAATGGGCATCTAATCTGGATAAATCACAGGTAAGGGCGCTTGCCCACATGTACTGGAATCGTGAGAAATGGCGTATAAAAACCAAAGAGGCCTTTCTCGATGCTGTTGTGAGAACCCTGGAAATCAGAGAAAGGGCGGAACGGGAAATCAGAGATAAAAAATACAAACCCCTGCTTGAAGAACTCCAAAAGCACTTCGAAGATTTGCAGATACTGGATGCAGGCAGTGCCGCCTTTGAGACGGCTGCGGGCTACAATATTCTTGCAAAGGCATGGAAGGCGGCATTCGGAGCTGATCTAACCCATGACAGGCAACTTAAAATGCAAAAGACGCTCGATGCATTTATAGACGCTTATCGCAGTGTTGTAAAGATAAGAAAGGCAATTGAAGATACGGCTATATCGCATACCGGAGAGGCGCTTTCACCGAGACCCCTGACAGGTGAGGTTCCGCTTCTTTCGGAACCTTCGCTTGATTTAACCATGGCAGGTGAATTTGCAAGGGGTTTTCAAGAAATGTCTAATATACGTGGAAATCTTGAATTCATAAAGAAGGGGAGACTGGAGGGCGAGTTTGATGCAACCGTATACAGGAATATCTATCGATGTGAGTATGCCAGTCTTTATTTCCAGCAGGTCAAGGAATCAGCGCAGTATCTGCAGAAAAACAAGGTTTATGCCTGGGAATATTTTGCCAAAAGAGATATCAACGATATCATAAGCAATGCTGATGCACAGCTTTCAAATGCAAGAAAGACATGCCCTGAACTGTGGCAGAAATTCCGTGATATGTACGGTTATGATATGGATTTCCAGATAGATGTTAAGGTGCCTAAAGAGGTACAAAAAGGACAGGAGTTTGATGCAACCGTATCGATCAAGGCAAGACCCAAGGCAAAAGAGGGGGAGGAACCCAAGCCCATGGGCGGTGTTCCAGATGCAGTGGTTAAACAGTTGCGGTATTCATGGGTTATTGACGGTAAGGTTGTCCCCCAATGGGTAACGCCGTTTATAAAAATAAAGGCGGACAAAGTGGGGGAACATACACTTGCAGTCATTGTTAGTATGGCGGATTTGAGACAGACCCCGGAGAGGCTCGTTGAAGTAGGAAAAAAAGAGACGAGGGTTAGTGTGATTGATGTATGGAAACCAACAGTAGTGCTGAAAGTTCCTGAAACTGGCACCACAGGGACTGCAATAAATATGGTTGCTGATGTTATTGCTGACAAGACCCAGATGCCTCTTCTTAGCCTTGAGTGGTTTGTTAATGGTGGGCTTGTACAGAAAGGCAGTGCCACAACAGCGTCGTTTGTACCTAAGGATGTCGGTAAACATACTGTTGAAGTCAAGGTTTCTTTGCAGACATCTGGAACTGAATTTGAGGTTGCAAGGGATAAAAAGACTATAGACGTAACATCATTGTGGAAGCCGGCTATTAATATATCGGGGGATTCACAGGGTGAGACCGATAAAACGGTAACACTAAAGGCTGATATCAAGGCCGATACAACGGCAAGGAAGGCAGCCCGTGTTGAATGGGTACTTGAGAATACCGGAAAGGTTGTAGGTACAGGGGAGAATTTTTCATTTGTCCCTGGTCAGCCAGGAACATACTCACTAAAGGCAATACTTTATGTCGTAACAGGAGGCACTGAATTTCCTGTGGCTACCGATATAAGGCGTGTTACAGTATCTGACTCTAAAAAAGATAAAGATAAAGATAAGGAAAAAGTCGTTAAGGAAAAAGATGGAAAAACAGATATTACAAAACAACCACCAACTTGTTCATATGAGTACAGCGAATGGGGTGAGTGCAGCAGGTCTACTAAGAAACAGACGAGAATGGTTATTGCTTCAAAACCCTTTGGTTGTGTTGAAAAACAGAAGCCTGTTCTTGAGCAGAACTGTACACCGCCTCCTTCCGAAGAGGAAAAGCGAAACAGCTATTTGAACTGTCTGTGCAGGTCGTGCTATAGAGGCGGGTGGGCAGGGCATATTGGTGTATGGTATGACCCTGAGGGAAAATCCATCCCCGAAACACCGAGTAGTGGCCCCTGTTTTGGTGGTGCAGGCGCATTCGGCAATACAAGAAGACACCATTTTGGTGCACCCAATGATTGTGCCAAAGGCTGTTGGGAAGGTGCATATGGAAAAGGGACCTATGATCCGGCAAGTGCTGATAAGATTAGAAGGGAAGAGAATAAAAAACACTCAAAGCCCCTTGCCGTGAAGATAAAGGCTTCAAAAAATCCTGCTGATTTCGGCGATATTATAAACCTGACTGCAGAGACGTCTGAAGGAACAGGAGGCTATACATGGAGTTGGGGCGGCTGTGCTGAGGATCCTAAAGACAATACAGCCAAAGTGGTAAATACAAGAAAATGTACTACATGCGCCGCAAGTGTTACAGTGACGGATCAGGACGGAAATACAGCCTCAGATTCGCTTACCATAAAATGTAATGCCATGAAGGTAAAACTTACAAAGGAAAATCCCAAAGAGAACAGGCTTCCCATCGGCAGCAAGGCAACATTTCTTGCAGAGGTGCTATCTGGTGATAAACCGGCAAGCGGAACGTTTTATTATTTGTGGGAACACAACCCTGATGCAACGTTCGGAGATGACCCCAAAAATCCGAAATTCGAGACCCAGGGGGGTGCACAGAGTAGAAATACGGCAACATTTGGAAAGATGGGAACAATTCCTGTATGGGTTACAGTTTTGAAGGAGATTGATGGTCGAAAAACAACAATAGGAGAATCCGAACAGATACCCATTGTGGTAACGACTCCAAAACTTTCTTTAAAAGCCGACAAAGACACACCTCTTATCGGTGAAACGGTCAAATTAACTGTAAAGGAAGAACCTGCAATGAACGACGACATCATATCCTTCTGGTGGGAGATAAAAGGGGATGCGACAAGTCCTGGACCTGTACCAAACGTGCAAAATAACCGTGCATATTCATTCAAACCGAAAAACAATAAACCTGTTACGGTTACAGTGCACGGAAAGGCAAAAGTAGGAGGCTATGATCTTGGATCTGCCGATGCAAAAATCACCCCCAAGTCATACCAGGTAAGCATCAGCGAGCCAAGATACCTTGAATCACCGCCCGAGATATGGCAATGCGACACACAGCTTGGACGCGCCCAGAGTTGTGGCATGGTTAAATTGAAACCAAACCAGTTTACCGTACACCGTGATATATTCATGAAGGCAAACATAACCCCGCAGCCTGAATCACCGCGATACAAGTGGACGATAGACCCCTCAGGAAGTTGTGGTCTTCCTGGCATAGGCAGCGAGATCAAGCTCAATTGTGGAAAAACAGGGACATATACGGTTAAAGTGCAAGTAAGCAATGCCGATGGCGCCGGCCTTGGTGAGGCATCGCAATCTGTAACGATTTCCGTATCAGCCGAGCAGATAAGCGGGTCAAAGAAGAGTAAAGAGGCATACGAGAAGGTTCAGAATGCCAAAGACCTTGTTTCCAAGGGAAAACTTGACGAGGGGATGTCCCTTGTAGATGAGGCTGTGAGACTTGATGACAAAAATACCGAGGCAAAGACGCTTGCCGGCAAATGGAAAAAGGAAAAGGATCTCATTGCAACAAATATTGCAAAGCTGAAGAAATATATAAATGAAAAGAAATTTGCTGATGCAGAAAAAGAACTTACTGAACCCAGAAAAATCCATCCCAAGTACCAGCCAGTGGTGGATGCGGAAAAACAATTAAAAGATGCCCTCGATATTCAAAAAAAGGAGATGTCTGCAAGGCTTGCAGCAGCAAAAGACATGGTTTCCAAGGGTAAGCTCGACGAAGGGATAATATCTGTAGAATCGGTAATCAGGGAAGACGCTCAAAATGTAGAAGCAAAAAGGCTTTTTGAGCAATGGAAAAACGAAAAGAAAACAGTTGAAGTGCGCCTTGCCAATATAAAAGGTTATGTTGATGCGGGCAGAATCACAGATGCAGAAAAGGAATTTGCTGAGGTAGTAAAGCTTCATCCCAAGTATCCACCTGTAATTGAGGCTGAAAAAACACTCAAACAGGGCAAGGAAAAAAAGGCCAACAAGGACGCATCAGACAAGCTATGGAATGAAGGTGTAGCCCTGTACAACCAAAAGAAGGTAACTGAGGCTATCGCCAAATTCAAAGAAAGCGTCAAATACCAGAGCACACCAGAAAGGGTTAAATACATCCAGGACCTTGAGGTAGGAGTAGCCAAAGAAAAGGCCAACAAGGACGCATCAGACAAGCTATGGAATGAAGGTGTAGCCCTGTACAACCAAAAGAAGGTAACTGAGGCTATCGCCAAATTCAAAGAAAGCCTTAAGTACAACCCTGCTGCGGACAGAACATCATATGTGAGGGATTTAGAAACAAAAGCAGATATGCTGAAGATGCAATGCAAACAGTTAAACGATGAGGGGGCGCGTCTGCAAAGTGCGGGAATGCTTAAAGAGGCCCTCGTAAAGTTTACGGAGCATCAGAGGCTTTGTCCGAGCCCCCAAATGGAGAATCATATAAGACAGATTCAGGCTAAGGCAAAAGAGATGGATGAAAGCAAGGCAAAAAAGGCACATGCGAAAATACTCAGAGATCAGGCATATGCCCTTCAACAACAGAACCGTCTCAAAGAGGCTATCGCTAAATACAAAGAAAGCCTTGCCTATTTCCAAGATCCCGAATTGGAAAGGTATGTAAGGCAGGTCGAGATGAAGGCATCTGCACAGGCATCTGCATCGACTCCACCTTCTCAGGCGCCTTCTGTACAGACTCCAAACGGCAGGGCATATACATCCCGACCTACAACACCCTCTGCACAAAAGCCTATGATTATTTTTGATAATGGTAATTTGGCTTTGGTTTTTAATAATCCATCATGTATTCCATCGTTTACCATTAATGTGCCGCACAGGATAACCCTCATAAGAAACTATCACTGGAATAACGGAAAAGGATCACCAATAGGGACGATAGGCCTCAAAAGACATGACGGGACTGTATATGGTCCATGGCGGATATCCATGAGTTCCAGTCAGGGTGGTGCAAAAAATATATACTGGATTGTTAATCCCAATGTTGTTATTCCAGCCGGCACATATACGATTATGGACTCGGACCATGCCACATGGTCACATAATCTACAATCAAAAGGCTGTGGTTTTTCATACGTTGAGGGTGTTTATAATTAAATCCATGTTTTTGTGGGCTAAAAGGGAAATGAGATTGGGCAACGAAGGGCAGTCAAAAAGGCAACAAAAACATCTACTTCACAATTAGCAGGTGGGCGATCAATGAAGATTCAAAGCCGACGGGGGGATTTGAACCCCCGACCTGCTCATTACGAGTGAGCTGCTCTACCCCTGAGCCACGTCGGCATTGAGTATTTTATATAGCATATTCAATGGTTTACGTCCAATACAAATTTCAGTATTTTGATTTTTATGATAGAATCATTGTCTTTTTTATGTTTATTGATGTGTTTGTTGACTCAAGGTAGCAGCGTACAAAAAGACTGTTCTTTTGTCCTCAATAAATGAAAATTATCAGGTTATACCCGGGCCGGTCATAAATTATCATGATACATCAGGAAGAGGCAGTTACAGCCCCTACCACTGCCGAACCTATCCCTGAACCATCCCTGACAAGCTCAATCCTTATTCTTTTTGCCTTCTTACCGAATAGTTCCTGCAACATATCTGTTATACAATCCCTATATCCCGGATATTTTTCAAAAAGCGCACCGTCGATGGCAACGGTATGGTTACGCTCAAGGGATGCATCCATCCATGTGATAACTGCGGCAATTGCCGTCCCAGCAATCCTTGCCGATCTAGTGGAAACAATACGGCAGACTTCCCTGATAGTTTTTTTGTCCTTCTCTTTAACATCCGTTATACCGAATTCCGCAAAAAAGTCTGACCCCTGAGCAATAAGAGAAAGGTGTTCGGTGCGTAACATGTATTTTTCCGAAAAGACGGGGAGGTTCGACCCGTCAAAAAGGAGACCATTCTTTATCATATCAACGAAAACATGCCTCGCTATTTCACCCAAGTACATCCCTGAAACCATCTTTTCGAGGTGTTGCATGCCGTTATTGTCTGATGCTTGATCCAGCGCCTGATCATAGACATTCATTTTGAGTTTGGCAAAGCCGCCCCACTCCATATTGATGATTATTTCCCCAAAAGTCCCGGTATTATGATATTTCTGGATACGGTCAGCCTTTTCAGGGTAGCAGGCATTTGTTCCCGTACCGATTATGACACCCATGTCACACGAGGAATCAGAATAACGTCTTGCCATAAATGTTCCAACCGTATCGTTTGACAATGCCACAACATTTATGAATTCCATATTTTTTCGTTTAAGCGCTTCGGAGAGCATCGCCACGACATCTCTGCCTACAACGCCTGAGGCTGTAAAATTCTTTGTCCAACCGATAAGGATTCCTGAGACAATTGAATGCTGCTCTATCGGAAAAGAGAAGGTAAAGGCAAGGTCATATGTCTTCTGTCCGCTGATATGGTGCTTTTCAAAAAATTGCCTAATATATTCGGCTATATGATCAAAGAGCGCCTCACCTGTGCCGCACATCATGTCATTGGGTATTACATGCCTAATGACCGCTGGAACAACGATGTTACCTTTTCCGTCGAGTTCAACGGCAATTATCCTGATATTTGTGCCGCCGAGATCAACGGCAATATAACTTCCTTTTTCAGTGCCCTTAGGTGGACCGACAAAAGAAGGTATCATTTTTAGGGAACTGTTCGTCCTCGCCAGCCCTTTTTTCATTTCCTGATGAAAGGCTTTGATAATATCCCGTGAATCTTCTACTGTTATTGAAAAAACACCTTTGAGATGTAAAAGAAAATTGTCAAGACCATTATCAATGTTTTTCATCATTAGTTATCCTTTGTTGTGGGAATCAGCCTGCAAAACCGGAATTTTTAAATATGTCATTTTAAGCCGAAGGATTGAGCTATTATTTTAATTCTGAATCTTTTTTAAATTTTTGTGCAACCTCATAAAGTTCTTTTTCTATCTCAATAAATGTGTCCACTATATCAGGGTCAAAGTGTGCGGCATATCCATTTTTTATTATGTCAACGGATTCTTCGTGTGCAAATGCGGGTTTATATATGCGACGGGTAATAAGGGCATCATAGACATCTGCAACCGCCATAAGACGTGCAGATATTGGGATATCATCGCCTGTCAAGCCTTCTGGATAACCGCTTCCGTCCCACTTTTCCTGATGTGAGTAGGCAATTTCTCTGGCAAATGTGAGAAAGGATGTCGGCGATTCGAGGCGTTTTTCGGCAGCCAAGATTGCATCCCTTCCAAAAACTGTATGTTTTTCCATAATTTCGAATTCCTGCGGTGTGAGTTTCCCTGGTTTTAACAGTATGTGGTCGGGCACTCCAACCTTTCCAATATCGTGAAGGGGCGCAGATTTATAGAGCAATTCTATATTTTCATCGGTTAATATGTGCCTGAATCGAGGGTTGTTTTTTAATTTCATGGCGAGCATCTTTACATAGTTCTGCGTTCGTCTTATATGGTTGCCTGTTTCACTGTCCCTTGTTTCAGCCAATGAACCCATAGCTATAATGGTAACATCCTGGATGGCAATAATCTCTTGGGTTCTTTTGTAAATTTCATGTTCGAGAAACTGATTTTTGTCGATAAGAAAATCCCTCGAATCCTTCAAAAGCAGGTGAGTTTTTACCCTTGCCAGTACAAGTGGAGCGCTGACTGGTTTGGTTATGTAATCGACAGCGCCAACCTCAAATCCCCTTTTTTCATCCTCTATATCTGTTTTTGCCGTTAGGAATATAACGGGTATCCTTGATGTCTTTGGATTTTTCTTTAATTCTTGACAAACTTCATAACCGTCCATGTATGGCATCACGACGTCGAGAAGGATCAGGTCGGGTGGATCGTCTGAAGATGCTATTTTAAGGGCTTTTTCACCATTTGTTGCAATTTTAGTTCTGTAATGGTCTTTTAGCAGTCTGCTCATTAGAATTATGTTATCTGGAGAATCATCTACAACAAGGATTGTATGGATTTTGGGATATTCTATAATTTCAGACATGATTAATGCTCCATCTGAGAGAATCTTTTTTTTATTATAACTTAACATAAATAAAATCATCAATTCTATTTCAATAAAAAAGACTATTTAATAGTTGCTTTGAAAACCTCTTATGGAGACCACGGATATAAAAATTACGATCCGAGCTGATTATGATGGCGAATGGTAGATGGTATCAAAGGCAGGGTAGAGGGGAATGTTTCATATAAAAATGAGGTCAGGTTTTCTCTTGATAGCCCACATTACAGACTTAGCCGTATCGTCTGTATTGAGGTGGCAGATGCTGTGTATGGTGGGGGTGCTGTTTGGGATTGTGTTAGGAAGGAAGGAAGGTTGTTCTCTTTCTTCATGTTCTGAAACCATTCCAGAGCTTTCTCGGTTTTTTCCAAGAGATATTGCTCCTCTTGTTCTGTCAAGGGTATCGCTCTTGTTATTGATGGTGGCTCTTGCTTCGGAGTTTGTGAGGTTTTCTTCATTGGTTTCTTTCCCATATATATGTTGGACATCTTTTAAATTTTGTCCATAAGTTTTTCTGAGTTTTTTAGTGTTGCAGGTTGAATGCACCCTTTGGGGTCTGGTCTTGTGGCTCGTACTCTCAGAATAGAAGGTTCCTCGCTATTTCAAGTGGGTAAGTTGAAATTTAGTTTGCCTCCAATGAGATAAATGATAGCAATGAGATTTCGATTAGTGCGGTATCCCCTGGCTCTGGCCTTGGCCGCCTGGATGAGGCTGTTTAATCCTTCCAGGATGCCGTTGTTGATCCTGGATGTAAACCAGCGTAACACCCCTTTCCAGTGTCGTTTGATAGTATAGGCAGCCTCCTTGATGGGCTCCAATCGGCTGTGGGTAGCCCAGAAATACCACTTCTTGAGAAAGGCTTCAGCAGTTTCATCCGCCTGGTTGTATAGTTCTTGGAAATTGAGCTTGATGTGGTAGGCTCGGCTGGTTTTCAGGTTGAGCTTCTTAATGGTAAGGGCTTCGATAATCTCTGCTTGAGAGGCTTTCAGGTTCTTCGGGTTTTTCAGCCAGGCGTAGCGGCTGCGGCGTAATTCGGGATGGCCTTTCTGCTCCTCACGACGCACCTTGTCGACGGCCTCGTTAATGATCTTGGTGAGGTGAAATTTGTCAAAGGTCAGCTCAGCGTTGGGAAAGTGTTTCTCAATCCCGCTGATAAAGGCCGGTGACATATCACAACACATCTCCTTGATGGCTTCGGGATCACCACCATGCTCGCTGAGATCCTGCTTGAAGCGCTGCACCGTGGAAGCATCCTTGCCCTCGGTGGCGTACAGTACTTTTGAGTGTTCGATGTCAACAAACACGCTGACGTAGTTGTGACCTTTTTTGCTGGAGGTTTCATCCATATCGACATGACACACGTTTTCATGGTTGGTCCTTTCCCTGGCATCTTCAACGTAATGATGGACGATGCGCCACAGGCGCGTGTCATGCCCACCTACGATTTCGGCAACAGTATTCACCGGCATGGCCTTGGTCATGCTCATAATCATAGCCTCGAACAGCAGGGTGAATCCGCTGCCGGATCGAGCCCAGGGCACAGCCACCAGGTGGATTCCACACTTGTCACACTTGATCCGGGGGACTCTGGCTGTAAGGTGGGCTTCATGCTGATAAAAGTTGAGATGTCGCCAGCTTTTCTGCTGGGTATCATGGGCTTTGAGACCGCTCTGACCACAAACGGGGCAGACGAAGGTACCTCCTCGAGCAAAATCGATCTGGATATCGAGCCTCTTTTGTTGGATGCTAAATTCTGACGATGACACCTGCCATGGAGGCGTCAAACCAAGGGCCAACTGGAATAGGTCTATATCTCTCATAATGGTTTATTGCTTACCATATCATGGGTCAGCTATTCAACCCCTTACCCACTCGATTTAGCGAAGAGCCAAAAAAAAGCATTGGGTCGGGTTTCTTGAGGGGGTAGCGGAAAAACGTTTTTGCTTGCAAAAACTTTTGGAGCGAGGGGGCTGAACGCCGACCGAGGCGTTCTAGCTGGGGCCAGGCGACAACCGTGTCGCCGGTGCCGGAACGGCAGGCCGAGGTCTTTTCCCCCTACATACTTCAAGCTTCTTTCAATCATATCTATCTATCCTTTGCAGAATAATTGCGGTAATACCGAATTTCAATAAGTTGTTTAACTTTAAATGGTATGGAAGTCATAGCACCTTTCCCTTTTTTAGTTTTTCCAGAAGGCCAATGGAAGTGGCTTCCATTTTTGCAAAGCCAAACCATTTTTTACCAAGGTCTTTTAGAGAAGCACCAATAAGATATAAATCTTTTTCATCAATAATTAAAAACCTATCATGTGACTTTGCAAATTGTTTTATTTCTAAAGAGGAATGCTGTTCATTAAATTTTTTCACATCAAGTTGAAGTTGTTTTGAAATGGTTTTAGTAAGAATAATAACCGAAACAGATTTTTTCTTCTTTGTAAAAAGAGACAGTACCGTATCATCAACATAATTATCAATAAGGATAATCGATTTTTGTGCAGACTTAATTAAATTAGATACAAATAACCACGCATCAAAAATTTGCCCATCGTAAAAAACACCTTTTTGGGGAATCTCATTTTTAGCTAAATAATTAAAAAGTTGTTCAAACTTTAAATCATGTTCTAGGAGCTTGTCTTCTATTTTGTTTAAACGCAATTTTTGTATTGTTTCTATATTTACCAACTTGCGCATTGCCACAAAAGCGCTCATAATTTGAATGCTGACTTTTACGGCAGTCTCACTTCTTAAAACTGCAGATAGCATGGCAACACCTTGTTCTGTAAATGCGTATGGTAAATATTTACGATGTTGTCCACGACCAGCTTTTAAGGTCACAATTTGTGATCTTAAAGGTTCTTGATTTAAGGTTGCAATTTGCGGCCTTAAAGGGTCGGTTTGGGGCTTTATAGTTTCAAACTCACTTTCAGAAAGTTGAAACATAAATTCACCAGGAAATCTTTCTATATTTCTTTTAACAGCTTGATTTAAAACCCTAATTTCAACTCCATAGAGTTTAGCCAAGTCTTCGTCAATCATGACTTGCACATCGCGCAAGATAAAAATGCGACTCTGTATGCTTTCTACGGGAATAAGATCATTCATAACTAAACCTCAACAATCATAGTTTTACCTTCTTCAAATTCTCCAGTATCGCCCTGTTCAGCCTCTCCTCATCCTTCAACTGCTCCTCAAACTCCTTCTTCAAACTTGTAAATCTTTCATTAAAATCAAAATCATCCTCTTCATCCGGTAACCCAACATACCGCCCAGGCGTAAGCACATAATCCAACTCTCTTACCTGTTCAATGGTAGCAGAATTGCAAAAGCCTTCACTTGCGTATCCCTTGTCTGCAAAGACAAATGAACCTTCGGGAAGATGAGATTCAGTGATGATCCTTTTTAATTCTGTGGTATCGGCAGTACTGGCAGGAGTGATGTGTCCCCCTGTGATAAACCCTTCTTTAGCGTCAACTGATATATGGCCCTTATATCCGTAATAGGCCTTCTTGCCTTTTTTAATCCAGTTTGCATCTTGTCTTCTTGTATTTCTTTGTAAGTATTCTATCCACACTTTTGAAGTCAGAGACCCTCAATGGATATCTTACGAGGAAATTCCGCCACGAGTACATCGACGTAAACCGTGATGGTATCCATTTATCGAATCCCGTGAAGATGGCACGGAAATCGATGATTATCAAATATATACGGCAAATCCCTCCGCTACCAGGCTTCTGGAAATGCCATATTCGTATATATATCCTCGAGCCTGTTTTTGTGTCCTCGCTCCATTGACGCCAATTCGACAAAGACGTTCTTCTGTGCTTCATCGGCGCTGATATTGGCAAGTTGGGTGTACATCTGCATGGCTTCGAGTTCCTTCTTGATTGCAATCACAAGGCCTTCGATAGGTTTCATATCCGCGGACAACAATGGCGTCGGGAGTCCGTCTACGACTTTATAATCCTGCGATTGAGAAAAGCGCAAGCTCTCCGGGGGACGGGTCAGAAATGCCTCCAGTGTAGTCTTATGTTTTTTCTCGTCTTCGGCAAGATCGCTGAAAAGTTTTTTAAGGTTCCCGTCTTTGACCCTCTCCGATACAGAGTTGTAAAACGCATACGCCTTGTCTTCACTTTCAATAGCGAAGGCCAGTATCTTTTTGAACTCCTCTTGATTCATAATTCCTCCTCGGCAATACGCCCATTCGTTGTTTTAAGAAAACTTGTTACACCTTCTTTACGGAATGCGCTAAACTTCCAAAAAAACACCCTTTGATTATAGCATAACAGAACAGGTGTTTTCACGTAAAATATCGGGCGGCCCTACCCATCCAACCTTCTATCCCTGCATACGAACCTGTCCAATGATGCGACAGGTCCCAGTTTTTCTTTTCTCGCCCTCCCTGGGAGTAGATCCATGTTAAACAATCACCTCCGTCTGTCTTCCCGCAGGACTTCCAACATCTCCTCATGGATGAGTCCGTTGGAGGCAACGATGTCATCTTCGTACATATTGAAGCTCTCCCCTTGAAAGTCGGTGATTATTCCGCCAACTTCACGGATAATGAGGCAACCGGCAGCCACATCCCAGGGGTTGAGTTTTAATTCCCAGAAGCCGTCAAAACGTCTGCACGCCAGATAAGCCAGGCTCAACGCCGCCGAACTATCCCTTTTGATTGCCTGACCCCTGTGCATAAATTCGATAAAATTGCCGATATTATTCCTCGCATTAGTTCTCAGATCGTAGGGAAAACCGGTACACAGCGATGCCCAATTGAGCGTGTTGATGGACGATACGCCTATCCTCTTTCCATTAAAAAATGCACCGGAACCCCTCCTGGCAATTATCATCAAAACTAATCCACTATTTTCACCAATTTTAGTCCACCCATTGTT
>ERZ795030.2215-NODE-2215-length-23856-cov-15.382085_pt1 | contig 23856 bp, 20 predicted proteins | sample MGYA00375122_ERZ795030 | MGnify/ENA primary metagenome ERZ795030 (study PRJEB30165, sample SAMN05720146) | activated sludge metagenome | isolation source: anaerobic digester from wastewater treatment plant | place: Japan | collected 2015-04-20 ... | reverse complement strand
CCATGCCCCCTAAAAATGTTGCACCAGTGGTTTTTGCACGGTTGGGGCGTAAAAGCCTCCCTAACCAGCCAGTGTTACTGTCGGGGTGGGGTGGTCTAAATTCACCCATCTCATCGAGTTCATAGCCGAAGTGATCCATTAAGCGCCTAACTTCGCCTCCAGAGGCGGTTATGTTTCTGCCTAGCGCTCTTGAAAGTGTGTATTCCTGGATAGTTGCCCGTACATTATCTGGAACGCGGTATTCACCGCTATCTACAACCTCTTTTGTAATTCTTTTTCTAAAAAGCAAAGAGCCAAAAAATCCTGCTCTATCGAGCGCGCGCTCGATAAGTCTATTTTTCTCCTCCTCTTCCATTGCTTTAATAATGTTTTCCGCTTCTTTTCTTGCTAGAATACGCCTATTATTATCTGTTGGCGGAGGCGGAACAGGTGGAGCAGGCGGAACAAGTGGCGCGGGCTGAGGCTCGGGTGGGGGACCGGGTATAGGGGAAGGTGCGGGCGGAGGATTGGGTGGTGAAGGTGGTGTGGGTAGAACAGGCGAAAGCAACGGTTCGCCGCCCTCGCCGGAACCATCGCTCTCCCCGGGCTTGTTTTCAGGTGGAGGTGCGATCGCTAAGGATCCTGTTGACTCAATTGGTTCGGGTGGCTCAGACTGTGTTGTTGCTATATCTGTTTCGCCGGTCGGCGCGAGATCTGATCCAGGTGTATGAGTCATCGAAGTGCTCTCGTCGTCACTTGGTTCAGGCTCCGCCGATTCGTTTGGCGATGATAATCTCACCTCTAACCTGCGAGTTAATTCTTTTTCTGCCAATGCGTAGTTCGGGTCTGTGTCATGGGGAGTGCCACGTCCGTCATTAGAAATATAAAAAGCCTCAAGCCTTGTCCGCCAGTGGTTGCCCGAATATCTTCTATTCTTATCTGGTTTTGATGAGGGTCTCTTTATTTCGTAATAACGATAACTTTTTTTGATCAATTCCGCAGCCAGATCACACCAATGCGCCCGATCACTTTCTCCTTCCCCTGCCTTTATCTTGCTGAGCCTCTCCAGCGCTCGGATTATAAGATCTCTTCTTTCTTTGAGTCTGTTAATTAAATCTTCTTTTCCCGAGCGACCCTCTGGTGTTGTGCCCCACGTTTCACGATCATCTTCGTCTTCGACAATACTTTTATAAGAGGTGATTATATCATCGCGACCAATTTTTTGCAGGAGGCCTTCTATAAGGTAGTCAACAGGAATACCTTCTTTTTGCTCATTTCCCCCTTTATCTTGAATTTCCACTAGCCCATCGCCACTTGTCTCTGCTTTTTGCAGAGCGTCTCGCACCGCCTGTCTCACCCACGCGTATGAGTGGTTACTATCTATTGCATCATCGCCTGAGAGCGCGGTAAGTGCTGCTTTGATGTCTTCTCGGCTTACTCCTTCGGCTTTTTCTAGTTCTATTTTTGCTTCTTGAGCTAAATCTGGCCCTCCTTCAGGTTCTAGGCCACTCATTGTCCACCTCCTATTTACGCACAATTATACAGCAAAAAACTAAGAAGTTTTTTTAAGTAAAAACGGGAAGGGTGGTAACAACTTCTAAAAAGAACCACTAAATACATTGTACCCCACACAATGTGCTTTATAAAGAATATCCTGTGGATAAGACGAAAGTTATCCACAGGAGGAGTATGATGCGCCCTGCTACCTTCCTTTACTGTTCGAGGTGTAATCGCCGAGAACCCCGCCCAGAGTCGGGCGGGGCAAGCCCCGCCGGAGAATCGGACGGGGCAAGCTCCCAGCCGTCATTTTTATTGTTCGAGGAGCGGAGCGACGAGAACTCCCAGCCGTCGCCTTACCGTTCGAGAGAACGCACGAAGTGCCATCTCGGGAACTAATGACCGTAAGTTTTTGCACTGACGTGATAGTTCTCACTGCGTTCGAACGGTAAAGGGGGTAACGGTCGCCATTTTTTATCGTTCGAGGAGCGGAGCGACGAGAACTCCCAGCCGTCGCCTTACCGTTCGAGAGAATTGCGCGTAGCGCCATCTCGAGAACTAATGACCGTAAGCTTTTGCACTGACGTGATAGTTCTCGCTCCCGCTCGAACAGTAAAGTGTGCCACGGTCGCCATTTTTTATCGTTCGAGGGCTAATGCCCGAGAACTATCAGGGATTGATATCGTACCTTTCGTTATAGTTCTCACTGCGTTCGAACAGTAAAATAGTTCTCGCTTCCGCTCGAACAGTAAAAGGGCAACGGAAAGCTTGCCCCGAGCCTTTAGGCGTGGGGTTCTCACTGCGCTCGAACAGTAAAAAGAGCAACGATCGTCGCCCTTATTGTTCGAGGAGCGGAGCGACGAGAACTCCCAGCCGTTAGTACTACACCTTACGAAGTAGTTCTCGCTCCCGCTCGAACAGTAAAGATATGGCGGAGTTTGCAGAAATAAAGTATAATATATGCGGTGTTGTTGTGGCGGCTCCTTGCTGTCGCAAAGCTTGTCGCTATCCAAAAGTGTGGGTGAGCAAGTGGTAAAAAATAGTACTAACAAGGAGGAGTTCTGGCAGAAGAAGGAAAAAAACCAGAGGCGACGCCCGCAAGCAATGAAGCGCCGCAAGAGCAAGCAATAATAAGTCCAAAGAAAAAAGGGCAACAAAAAAATTGTTTCATTGGTCTTAGTTGTCTAGGCTGTTGCTTGTTCCCCTTTTTTGTTGGTCTTATTATTGGTATTACCGCAATTAGTGCCACCTGCGAGGAGTACAATAAAGTAAGAAGTGCTTTAAGGTGGATTCCTACTTTTTTTGTTATTGATACAGCGGCCGATATTATGGGGAGCGAAACGGTCCAGAGTGTATACCAAAAGGTGGCGAAATTCATTCCTAATTTATCGCTCCACCTTTTTATGAACTATGCGCGCTTTCAGAGCCAGTTTGATGAACTGTGTGTGGGTCAAGACGCTACTTATAGCCCTTCGTCGGTAGGAGTAGGAGGGGGAGAGGGGTATATGGATTGCCCCGATGACACTCTTTCGGTGGTGGCAAAATCATCGAGCCTTATTAGTTTAATTAACCAAAATATGGACGTTTACCGCAGAGCAGCGGCGGCAACCAATGTACCCTGGGAGGCGTTGGCAGCAATACACTATCGCGAAGCCTCCCTAAACCCAGGCCGCTCACTAGGTTCAGGCGAACGATTAGGTAGTGCCAGCCCCGACCAGAAAAGGGTGTTAGGGAGTAGTCTTTACGAAACCGCGGTATGGGCGGGTAAGCACTTGCAGAGTAAGGTGGGGGGGCGTCTTACCCAAGATATGACAGACGGAGAACTATTAAAAGATGCGTTTTTTGGCTACAATGGCCGCGCTAAAAGTTATGCGCGACAGGCAACCGCAATGGGCTTTGATAAACCCTACGAAGGATCCCCCTATGTTATGAACAACTTTGACGCAAAGCACAAGAATATGGGCATAATTACACGAGATTACGGAGGTATAGACGGAAAAGATACTCGCGATGGCGCCTATACCGTTTTTGTTTTGTTGCGCAACGGTAAGTTTGACGAAAGTGGGAGAGTTACATCTTTAGGGTACTGTAAACCTGTTGTGCCTAGTGACGGGGGGGGGATAAAGGAGGTAGTAGGTGATGGAGGGCCAATGGGACAACGCTTAATACAAATTGCGCAGAGCTATATTGGTAAGATAACAAAATATAGCCAATCGCGAAGAACTAGTTTTTCTGCTGGCTATGCAGATTGCTCCTCGTTTGTTAGTAAGGTTTTGCAAGATGCGGGTTTACCAACGGGTATGCACTGGACTGGCTCTATGGCGGATAGTTGGGATTCTGGCAAGAGCCCTTACGTAAAACCAGTTATGCTTACAAATCGTTATTTAACTCCAGAAGAGATGGGAAGAGTGCAACCCGGTGATATTATTATTTGGGGAGGAGCGCATAGTAACAACGCCCACACAGCCATTATTACTAGTACAACGGCAAATGAATTTAAATACATAGATGTTACCTCGCGCAACGGCAGTGGCGCACAGCACCGCGCTCGAAGCCGTACTCATAGAACAGTTTGGGGAATATATAGAGCGGTGGAAACATAATAAGCTGGAGGAATATGGAAAAAATAATCAATTTTTTAAGGGCGAATAAAAAGCTAGTAGCTGTTGTAGCGGGGGTATTACTAGTGATGCTTGTTTCGATAATATTTCTTTACTACAAGACAAAGCCGAAAAAAGAATCGACAGAGCCAGTGGTTGACAGTAGCGTTGCTCCTGCTGTTATTTCCCCGACGCAGGCTAGCGATGAAATAGGCAACGTAGATGAAACAGAGTTTAATGGCACTCGCTTGTTAAGCGAAGACGAAGTTGGCGAAATAAACTCTAACACAGCTCTTGAAAAACTAAAAGCGGTAACTCCATTCTATTGCACGGATTTCGCGGTGGAGTACATAGAGAGTGAAAACACGTTTGAGGTTATTCTTTTTGCCATTCTTAACAGAGAATCTCAGTTAGAGCAGTATAAAGAAGATTTACGCAAATTTAAATACGAAGCTTTGGCGTGGATAACACAACAGGGTGTAAATATATACGACATCAATATTCGTTACTTGCCAGAAGAGGCAAAAGATATGTAGGGACCGATGGTAAATGATTACGAAGAAGATGACCTTGCCGAAGAGGGGGTAGAGGAGCCCCGGCAGGGATTGAGCGAAGAATCACGAGGTGCAATTCGTGGTGGTGTGGGGCGTGTTTTTGACAAATACGATAAAAGCAAAAAAGCAGGACAAGAAGGCGGCGAAGAGGGGGAGAGCGCCACGCAGTCTGCAGAGGGAGGGCAGGAGAGCGTGAAGCAAGAGCCTGGTAGTAATAAAAAAGAAGGTGCTCCTGGTGATGGCAAGAGTCCTGCTACGCAGGCTGATGGCAATACCCCTACGCCACCACTGGCAAAAAAAGTAGAGGAGGCGGGTGAAAAACAAGCAGGTGCTGGCGCGGCAGGTGGCGGTGCGAGTGTGAATAAAGCCGGCGGTGGCAGCGAGGCGGTGAAAGGAATAAGAGAAGGGGCTAGGCAGGTAGGCGATGTACTAGATCGCGTGGGACAGGCGCAACAGGTTGCACGTATTGGAAGCGATATTGCGCGAAATCCTCAAGAGGCGGCAAAGGAGGCGGCAAGAGCGGCGAAAGACGAGGCAATAAGGCGGGCAAAAGAAGAAGCGAAAAAGCGCGCAATAGAAGCCGCCAAGAAAAAGATTGCCAAAGAACTCGCAAAGCGTGGCTTGATTGAAGCGGCTAAAATGGTGGGAAAGCAAGGAATTGGCGCCATTGTAGGTGTGGTGGGGTGGCCGGTAGTCTTAATTGTCCTTGCTGTTATTATTATACTTTTTCTTCTTGCAGGCTTGTTATTATTCCTTTTGGGAATTGTGGTAGGTGTGCTTATTGGCTCTCAGAGTATTACCAATACTGGCATTGGTGGAAATATGGTGGCAAGTGTGGACTCTGCTTACTATGCAGATGGCGGCATAGCTGATGGTTCATACGGTGGTGGTATTAGCGACGATAGTGGTGGTCGTGCAGTGGTAAACGGTGTTGTACTCTTTAAGCAGGGTGGCAGTGCCCCTTGGGCGAGTTATTCTTACGGTAGAGGAACAACTGTTGCCTCTTCTGGTTGCGGTCCAACTTCTATTGCTATGGTTTTAGCAACTTATGGCATTAACGTTACTCCCGATAAAATTGCACAGTACTCGCTTGATCACGGTTTTCGCGTGTACGGAGCAGGGACTAGTTGGGGAATATTTAAGTCGGTCGCTCAACACTATGGTCTCGGGTTACGCGAAGTGGGCGGGAGCGTTAACGCGGTAAAAAACCAGCTCGCACAAGGTTATCCTGTGATAGTGTCGGTAAAAGGGCCGAGCAAATTTACAAGCGGAGGGCACTTTTTAGTAGTAACGGGTTATGAAAATGGCAAATTTTTATTTAACGACCCAGGTGGGCGTAACGTTAAGGAATCAACCGTGTCCGAGCTTTCTTCTGCCCTTAGAAATTCCTGGGTCTTTTTAAGGCCGGGTGGAGGTTAAGGTGAAAAAAAACTATAAATTAATAATAATTTTAGGTGTTGCTTTTGTTGCACTGGCAGTGTTAGCTTTGTTGCTTTTCTTGCGTGGCAGGGCAAGGGATGAAGCGCCAGCCGGTACAGATAAAACAGAAGAGGAAGTGGTGGCGAGTACAACGATTAGTGCAACAATTGCTCCTACTGCTAGCGCGCCGAGTGAGCAGATTGCCGAAAAAGAGGAGCCTACCTATGATGAAGTAATGATGCCGATAGACTATGCTATTGGCGAACTTCCGGTGTCGAACGAAAACTTTACCATTTTTTACGAAACAGATCTATTGTTTTTTGCGGTGATTAATGCACGCCAAGGTACAGACAAAGAGGTAGAGATGATTGATAAAGTAGAAGAATGGTTTACAAGCCGTGGCGTAGATATGGCAACAATAGAAATTATCTATATCTATAGAAGAACCTAGAGTCCCGTGGCAAAAAACAGAAGATCTCTGTTGGAATTGGTTTGTCTTGCTCAAAAAGAGAGGAAGAGCCCGGGAAATATATACTTCAAACTTACAGACTGTTTGTAAATACGAACCTGAACCACAGGTTAGCAAAAGCACCCGTTTTTGCAATTATCCCCCCTTTTTTTACTGTTCGAAGAGCATCCGCCACAGGCGGAACGATGAGAACTATCACGTCAGTGCAAAAACTTACGGTCCTTAGTTCTCGAGATGGTACTACGTGCGTTCTCTCGAACGATAAAAAATGACGACCGCTACCCCCTTTACTGTTCGAGCGGAAGCGAGAACTCCTGCGTCAGTTTCAGCACTAGCGATCGATAGTTCTCGGCGATTACACCTCGAACGATAAAAAATGACGACCGCTACCCCCTTTACTGTTCGAGCGGAAGCGAGAACTATAACGAAAGGTATGACATCAATCTCTGATAGTTCTCGGTGAGTACACCTCGAACAATAAGAGTGGCGGTCGTGGCACACTTTACTGTTCGAGCGGGAGCGAGAACTCCCGTGTGGGTTTCTAAACTTACAAACTGTTTGTAAATACGAACCTGAACCACAGGTTAGCAAAAACACCCGTTTTTGCAATTATCCTTATTTGTGGTAAAAAAATACCCCGTGGACAGTGGTGTAAACTGTCCACGGGGTAGCGAGCTTTACCTCCCTTCTTCGTTCCGCGAAGGAACGAGGCGCACCACTTGGCAGGTGGTGCAGGGTGTGGCAGGGCTATGCCTGCCGGGGAGGGGTCTAAAATTCCACCTCCCTCGCCCGCTCTGCGAAGGAAGAGGCGGGGCGCCGCCGCCGTTCAAGGCGGCGTAAGGTGGTTGTCTTTTGGTGAGCGACAACTGCGCTCACCCCCGCCCAGAAAAGCCCGTAGGCGAGTAGCATTACTGCTACCCCGCGGGCTTCTGGGACAACGTACTCCCCGAGGAGAGAAGCCGCGAGGGCGGCTCCCCCCGCAAACCATCCTCCCGAGACCCAGACGCCTCGGGACTCGAGTAGCTCCTCTCTCTCCTCGTGCCTCATCTTTTCACCTCCTTCAGGTGAACATACACCATACCATATATTTTGCGAGCTGTCAATAGCTTGTACTGGATGAGTACATAGGTAACACATTGTGATACTTAGAAACAAAATCAATGGGTGACATATAATCTAGGGTTTGGTGTGGTCGACCAAAATTATAATGTACTAACCATTCCGTTAATCTCCGGTTGAATAATGTGATGTCATCTGTCATATTGCCCATATCAATAAACTCTTCCTGTAGGGTTCTATTGAACCTCTCACAACTAGGATTATCTTTCGGTGTTGTACTGGATGAGTACATAGGTAACACGGTCGCCATCCTTGCTGTTCGAGAGAACCCCGCCCGGTAGGGCGGGGCGAGCCCCGCCGAGAAGCCGGACGGGGCAAGCTTCCAGCCGTCACCTTATCGTTCGAGAGAATTGCGCGTAGCGCCATCTCGAGAACTCCTGACCGCTAGTATCAAATCCCACGCAAATAGTTCTCATCGTTCCGCCTACGGCGGATACTCTTCGAACAGTAAAAAGTTCTCGCTTCCGCTCGAACAGTAAAGTGTGCACGACCGCCACTCTTATTGTTCGAGGTGTACTCACCGAGAACTACCAATCGCTGATGTTACACCTTACCCGGTAGTTCTCACTGCGTTCGAACGGTAAGGGTATGGCGGGTAGTTCTCGCTTCCGCTCGAACGGTAAGAAGTGTCTCGGGGTAAACCCTTGTGTCAGAATAAGAACTAGCCACCAATCTGCTGGCCAGTTTCACTGGCAAGCTGGTCCGCCTTTTTGAGTGCATTGTTGGCTAAAGTACTACGATTAGTTTTTTGGTATAGGTTGGCGAGTAGGTTATGGGCAGTGGGATTAATAGGGTCAATTTTTAATGCGTGTGCTAGGGTTGTTTCTGCTTTATCGTATTCTTTAATTGCGGTATAAGCCTGACCAAGGCACAAAAGTGCGTCGCGCCAATTTGGCTCAATTTGCACAGCGATTTCATAGGCCGCTATTGCTTCTCTTGCCTCGCCACTAGCCTGAAATTGTTGCCCTAAGGTAAGAGCGTCGCGTGCACTCTTTGCTTGCTGCGCAATAGCGTTGCGCGCTGTTTCCCACTGCGCCTGTGCCTGCGCAAGCTTTTCTGCCTCTTGCGCTTGTTTCCGCGCAACAATCCACCCCTGGGTTTGTTTTCCTCCCCACACCATGCTAGCAAGTACTAGAAGACAAAGAAGACTCATAGCAACAAGGCGGGTGGGAATTTGAATGCGTGGCGTTTTAGGGCGCCAACCAAGCCGGGGGCGACCAAAAGGAACGTAACGACTCGCGCGCGCGCGCGAAGTGCGATTGTTTAAGCCGAGCGTGCCTTTGTTGTTGGGGCGATAAATATAATCCATAACACTTTACAAATTAACTGGGCCACTTGTTGTTAACCAAAAACTTTTGTCCTTTTCTTAGACCAAGAGGAATCTCTTGCCAGATTGTCTCGGTAACAAAGGGCATAAAGGGGTGGAGCATAATGAGACACTTTTCCAAAATACACCAAAGTACATAACGGCTCGCAAGGCGCTCCTCTTCTTTTCCATCTAATAAGATTTTTTTGTGCCTTTCTATAATTATATCAGCAAATGTATGCCAGAACCAGTCGTAAAGCCTTTCTCCTGCTAGGGCAACATTGTTTTCGTTTAGCAAACCTGTAACATCGCTTATTAAGTTATTAAGCTGGGCAAGGTCTCCTCGGTTATGAATATCTAGTTTTTTTACCTCAATAGGAACAACCTCTTTTCCTACATGGCTTAAAACAAAACGGCTTGCATTCCAAATTTTATTGGCAAAGTTGCGGTATCCTTTGGCGCGAGTAGGGGAGAAGTTTACATCTCCACCGGGTGAGGTACCCATAACAAGTGCCATACGTAAAGCATCGGTACCCCATTGGCGAGAAAGCTCTACTGGCTCTACAATATTGCCGAGCGATTTGCTCATTTTGCGCCCCCTTTCATCGCGTACCAAACCATGAAGATAAACTGTTTCAAAAGGAACCTTGCCAGTAAGCTCAAGCGACATCATTACCATACGCGCAACCCAAAAGAAAATAATATCGTAGCCTGTTTCTAGGGTAGAAGTGGGGAAATACTTTTTGTAATCACTACTTTTTGTGTTGGGCCACCCGAGTGTGGCAAAAGGAAAGAGAGCACTAGAAAACCACGTATCTAAAACGTCTTCGTCTTGTACCCAGTTTTTATCTTGCGGTGCTTTGACTCCTACGTATGTTTGTGCACCCTTGGTCCACACAGGAATCCTGTGCCCCCACCATAGTTGACGAGAAATACACCAGTCGTGAATATTGTTCATCCAGTGAAAATATATTTTTTCGAACCTTTTAGGAATAATTTTTATTGCCCCGCTTTCTACTGCCTTGATTGCTTTTTGCGCCAGGGGCTTCATTTTTACAAACCATTGTGTAGAAATAATAGGTTCAACAATGTCACCATAACGCTCGCTAACACCAACGCGGTGCTTGATTTCTTCCACTTTTTCTAAAAGATTAAGACTGTCAAGGTCGTTAACAATTTTTTCTCGCGCCGCACTTGTTTTGAGCCCCTGGTAGGCGTCGGGTACGTTTTCGTTAAGTTTGCCGAAAGTGTTGATAATATTGATAACGGCAAGACGGTGTTTTTGCCCTAGCTCCCAGTCGTTTTTATCGTGCGCGGGAGTTACTTTTACTGCTCCACTTCCAAACTCTTTATCTACTGCATTGTCGCTGATTATGGGAATTTCTCGGCCAACAAGTGGTAGCTTAGCAAATTTACCCACTAGTTTTTTATAGCGATGGTCTTTGGGGTGAACAACAATAGCGCTATCCCCGAGCATGGTTTCGGGGCGGGTGGTAGCGACAATAATGGATTGGTCGACATTGTGCGAGAGAGGGTATTTTATATAATAAAGCTTGCCGGGGCGATCTTCGTATATTACCTCGTCGTCGGAAATAGCGGTTTGCCCCTTAACTGACCAGTTTGTAAGATATTCGCCTCGATAAATCAACCCTTTTTCGTGCATTCTTGCAAAGGCGGTGTAAACCGCTTCGTTGTACTGCTCGCTTAGAGTAAAGGCCTCTCTACTCCAATCACAAGAAACGCCCATAACCTTGAGCTGTTCTACAATGCGCTCGTGATATTTATCTTTCCATTGCCACACCTCTTGCACAAAGTTCTCGCGCCCCATTTCAAAACGCTTGATGCCTTTTTTAGCCAGTTCTCTTTCTACTACGGCTTGGGTGGCAATGCCGGCGTGGTCGGTGCCGGGAAGGTAAAGTACTTCCTCGCCGAGAAGGCGGTGAAAGCGCACCAAAATATCTTGAATTGTAGAGCCAAGAGCGTGGCCTATGTGGAGGCGACCTGTAACATTAGGAGGAGGCATTGCTACGACATATTTTTGGGGCGCACTAACGGGGGCAAAACAATTATTTTCTTGCCAGAGGTTGTAAATTGCTTGTTCGTTTTCGCCGGCGTTATACGGTTTTTCTAGTTTACTCATAGGTTAATGATACCAAGAATAAGAGGAGGTTGAAAGCGCCCCGTCCGGTCTCGGCGGGGCTTGCCCCGCCCGACCCTGGGCGGGATTCTCTCGGACGATAAAATGATGGCTCAGAGTTCTTGTCGATTACACCTCGAACGATAATCTTTTTACCGTTCGAGCGGGAGCGAGAACTTTCCGTCATATCTTTACTGTTCGAACGCAGCGAGAACTACCTCGTGAGTTCCAGTATCAACGGTCTGTAGTTCTCGGTGGGTACACCTCGAACGATAAGAGTGGCGATCGTTGCCCCCCCCTTACTGTTCGAGCGGAAGCGAGAACTACCCGCCACACCTGTTACTGTTCGAACGCAGTGAGAACTACCTCGTGAGTTCCAGTATCAACGGTCTGTAGTTCTCGGTGGGTACACCTCGAACGATAAAAATGATGGAGCTTGCCCCCCCTACTACCCCCCTCGGCGGGGTTCTCGGGTAGTAATCCTCGAACAGTAAAAATATGCTTCATTCTGCGCCTCGCACGATAAAAAGCACAGTGCAAAATTGTAAGGCTCATACTTTAACATCTTTCAAGGGCAAAGAGGCGCAAGGCTCCAATGTCTGCCACGAGCCAACATTGCCCCTGCACCAATGGTAGGCGCCAGCAATCGCCATAGAAAGAGCGTTATCAGTGCATAGTGCAAGAGGCGTAAGGCGAAGGTCGAGTTTGTTATCTTGTGCTTTTTTGGCAAGCTCTTCCCTAAGTAGAGTATTTGCCATTACTCCTCCGCCACCAAGAATTGTTTTAACCCTTAGGCGCAAAGCGGCGTTGATAGTTTTTTTTACTAATGCTTCAACAATTGCTTTTTGCGCGCTTGCCGCAATATCGCTTTTTAACTGTTTGTTGTTTTTGTTTAAAACAGGTTCTGCTTTTTCGTTTACAAACCCCAGGGAGCGTAGCTTATAATAAACTGCGGTTTTTAAGCCAGAAAAGGAAAAATTATCGTTATCTTTTTGCGCTAGCGCCACAGGAAAAGTAAATTTTTTACTATTTCCATACTTAGCAAGAGCAGAAAGCGCAGGCCCACCGGGATAGGGCAGAGCAAGCATACGTGCAATTTTATCGAAAGCTTCGCCAGAAGCATCGTCTAGTGTTTGCCCTACTACCTTGTAATGAAATTCTTTGTCGATTAAAACAAGCATAGTGTGACCACCAGAGGCAATTAAGGCAAGGGCGGGCAAGGAGGGTTCTTTAATAAAAGGCGAGCGTGTGGTTGCTTCTCCGTTGGCGTAAGAGGCAAAGATATGTCCCTCTAGGTGGTTAAGGGCGACAACGGGTAGTTGGCGCGCCATGGCAAGACCGCGCGTAAATTCAACACCAACAAGCAAAGAACCAATAAGGCCTGGTCCAACGGTTACCGCGAGCGCGTCAATATTCTCAATAGTTTTTTTTGCTTCTTTTAATGCCTTTTCAACGACAGGGTTAATTTTTTCTATGTGGAGGCGGCTTGCAAGCTCGGGGAAAACGCCACCGTATTTTGCGTGTGTTTTTATTTGGCTTGCTACTACCGAAGAAAGAGGGGTGATAGAAGAGGGCTTGTTTTTATGAAAGGAAACCACCGAAGCAGCGGTTTCGTCGCACGAAGTTTCAATGGTAAGAAGAATAACTTTTTCCATACTTGTTCTTAGGGCATCTACGGAGCGATTTTTTTACGCAACATTGCCGCAACAATATCGCGATCGCTCCAGGGTACCTTTTCTTGCCCTATTACTTTGTAGCTTTGGTCACCCATACCCGTTACTATGACCACATCGCCTGACCCTGCTATATCTATTGCCTTGCAAATAGCATCCATTCTGTTTTTAATAACAAAAAAGTTTTCCCCCGCTTTCTTTGCCTTTCCTTTTTTACCGCCCTCTTCAACGCCCGAGGCAACGGCGTTAATAATTGCTTGCGGATCTTCGGTGTAGGGCTCCTCGTCGGTAATAATTACAACGTCGGCGAGGCGCCCCCCAATCTCTCCCAGTATGGACCTTTTGCTTTTATCGCGATCGCCCGTTGCTCCATAGACGGCAATAATTTTTCCTCGTGTAGCGGGGCGGAGGGCGAGCAAGACTTTTTCTAGGGCGTCGGGGGTGTGGGCGTAATCGATAATCGCAGAAAAATTAAGTCGTCCTTTTGCCTCGGGGAGGAGAACCCGCTCCATACGGCCAGGAATAAGCTCTACCGCTTCGAGGCCAGTTTTTATATCGGAGAGCGATATGTTTTTTCCTAGGGCAAGGCTAGTAGCGCAGAGGGCGTTAGCAACATTAAAGCGACCAGGGGTTTGGAGGCGAATTGCCTGTTGCCCTGCACCTGTTAACAGGGTAAAAGTGGTGCCAGTGGGTTCGGAAAGAATTTTGCGAGCAGTGACGTCGACATCTTTTTCCTCGAGACCATAAGTTACTACTTTTGCTTTTGCCTCTTTGGCGAATTGTGCGAAATACTCATCGTCTTTATTCAAAACCACAAGATTAGCACCGCCAAAGATTTGTTTTTTTGTTGCCACATATTGCTTAATAGTACCGTGGTAATCGAGGTGGTCGTGACTAATATTGGTTAACGCAACGGCATCGAAACGAATACCCCAAATGCGGTGTTGGGCAATGGCATGGCTTGTTACTTCTAGTACTACATCTGTGCAGCCGGCGCGACACATCTTTCTTAAATATCTCTGCAGTAAAAAGGGATTAACAGTCGTCATATTTAGCTTGTTAGCAATTTCTTTTTTATCGATAACAAAGCGGACTGTAGTGAGCATACCCACCTTGCGTGCCCCAGCGCGTAAAATAGAGGCAACAAAAAATGCCGTCGATGTTTTTCCGTTGGTACCGGTAATCGCCAACACGCGCATTCTACGCGAAGGAAAGCCATATAAAATATTGGCGAGGACAGATTGAACCAGGTGATAAAAGTTAATTACCTTTCTCGGTAGAATTTTGCGCAGTATTTTTTTCATAAAATTAAGATAGTTTAGAGCTTAACGCTTAAAATAGTTGAATATTTTGTACCACTTTGGATGATAAACTTTATCGTAACCACCTAGAATTTCAATAGCTTTGCCACCAAAGTTCTCCTTAAAGCGAGAAAGGCCAGCCCACTTGTGGTTGCTTTCATCTTCGGGAGCGATGCCGAGTAAATCATAAGTATGACAGTTACGCTTTTTGGCTTCTTGCATAATTGCCCAATGTAAGCCAAAAGGCGCCATAACGTTATTTTGGTCGCGGCGAGAGCCGCCGTAAAGGTAGCTTGCCACACCGCCGCAAAAAGTTACAATTGCTCCTGCCAGAGGCACTCCTTCGGCGTACGCAATAAAGACTCTTGCCTTGTTGTCCGCTCCCAGTAAATCGACAAGATCGTAAAAATAGTCAATACTTCGCCCGGTAATTTTTTCTCTGCGGATAGTTTCTTTGTAGAGGGCGTAAAATTGTGCGATGGCATCGTCTTTTGCATTTTCTTTTTGCGTACTAATTTTGTTGTAAGAACGTCCCCAAAATTGCATTTCTTGGTTAATAGCGGTCGCTCTGTGTTCGGCAACGGGGCCAAAGTTTTTTACCTCGACATTGTGTTTTTGTGAAACGCGAATATTGTAGCGCCCCTTTGGCTTCATTTGGCCTAAGAGTCGTTCCTCTGGTAGGCGAATATCGACGACACGGCGATGTTTAGGCTGAATTTCGTTTTTCGATTTTATAAAATCGCGTAAGCTTTCATTAAGGTAGCCCGCGCGTGCTGTAGTGGGGTTTACGATCTCTACGCGTACAAAAATCGCGTCGCATTTTTTTGCTAGTTCATCGATTTTTGCTTTGTCCATATCGTGGAGCTGTACTTGGTCAATTTCTGGCATATAGAGAAAACGTTTTTTAAGGGGCAGGTTAACTTCTAAAACTAAAACATCGCTAATCCAGTGTGGTTTTTGTCCATACTTCTCTTTGAGTGCTCCCCAGCCACGAGTTTGTAAAATAGATTGATACATTAGCCCCATAATAGTACAAAACCAGGAGAAAGGCTAGTATAAGGGCCGTAAAATTACCGCTTGCTTTATTTTTCGCTTAGTCGGTTTTGTCTTGACATTGAATTTGGCAATAACATTGCTTATATCTTGATGTATTGTTTGGGCAGAAGCGAGAACCCCACGCCTAAAAGCTCGGGGCAAGCTTTCCGTGGTGCCTATTACTGTTCGAGCGGGAGCGAGAACTGCTACGTGAGGTTTGATACTAACGTTTAATAGTTCTCGAGATGGCACTACGTGCGTTCTCTCGAACGATGAAAAAATAACGACCGTTGCCCTCTTTACTGTTCGAACGTAGTGAGAACTATCGGGTAAGGATTAGCGCCAACGGTTGATAGTTCTCGGGCAGTAGCCCTCGAACAATAAAAAGTGACGACCGTTACCCCCCCCTTACTGTTCGAGCGGAAGCGAGAACCCCACGCCTAAAGGCTCGGAGCAAGCTTTCCGTGACCTCCTTTACTATTCGAACACAGTGAGAGCAAGGCCTTGCGCCCAATAGACAGCAACGAGCTCTGGAATACCACGTATTACTTGCAACGCGATACAGATAATTAGTATGATAATCATGTTAGCTGAAAGTTTATTCCAATCACTACAATATGTCCACTATTAAAAACCCCATAATCATCGAGGGATTTTGGAATGTCGGCAAAACTAGCTTGGCCAAATACCTGCAAGACACGCATGGGTATTTGTATATACCAGAGCCAAACCACGAAAATAGCGGTATAAAAAACAATATATCTAATTGGTATACTAACCATCACAACAAGCGATTCGATCAGTATTGTAATGCTTTAGGCAACGATACAAAAGTGGTTATGGAGCGCTCGATCTTATCCTCTGCCGCCTTCGATTACGCCCAAGGTCGTAACTACAAGAGTAGCTCATTCTTGTCTTTTGTGAACTCTCTAAATAAAAACATACTATTTATCTTTTTATATCAAGATCTTGGACACATAAATAAAAGAAAATACGATATCGGTAATAAAAAAGTTATATGCAAGCTACGCTCCCCATCTTTCGCTAAGCGCTATGATGGTTTTTTTCGGACAGTATTGCCACTCAAGTGGGGTATTGTCCCGTTATTCATCAAACAACCAAAGACTTATAGAGAAAGCACTGCGAAGAATAACTGTCGAATCATCGAGCGCGCAATTGGCAACAATAGACTTGGACAGGTGAATATTGTGTGTTTTTATGAGCAAAAAGATATAGAATTTCTCTTATTAAAAAGAAGCAAGGAAAAAGGTGGCTTTTGGCAAACAATATCCGGCGGTATCAAACTCGGAGAATATCCAAAACAAACCGCCTTAAGAGAAATCGAAGAGGAAATCGGCGTTGCTCCGGATCCCGAAAAAATAATTGACACAAGTTATCATTATTCGTTTATTGGCAAAGAGGGGTACGAATTAAACGAGTACGTTTTTGGTTATAAATTAAAAGATAATAAAATTATTTGTAGCGCAGAGCACGTAGAGAGTAGATTTACAGCAAAAGCAGAAGCTAAAAAAATGATAAAATTCGACACAAACATCAAATCGCTCAAATACGTTGAAAATGCCTATAGAAAAGAGAGGGCAAAACGCCCTCTCATGTAGTGGATCGATAGGCAAACCTAGCGCTTAATGCAATAGTGGCTTAGTTCCCAAACCAATCCCTCAGTTATGCACTTAGGATCATTAGTTGATGCTTTGCCGATATGCAGTTTACTAATACCTAATACATTTTTAATATAAAATGAATCCAATCTACTGTATGTCGCTGAATAAATGGATTTAACTCTATTAGAGTGCAATAAGCTAACGAACTCCGTAAAAAGATACAATTCTTAAAAAATTATTCGCCTACCTCTTCTTGGACCCCGTGCACGCCGTTATTATTGGACATATTTTTTGCCAAACACAAACTAACCGTGGCAATCCATTTACCAATAATCTTCATAACTAAAGTTTAACACAAAAAAAACTTTTTAGTCCACTGGTTGTTACAGTCCATACAGAAGGAGAACAAACCTCTCACCACCTTATCTTAAGTTGCATTTACTTCGATACTGGGAGGTATCGAAGTAAATGCAGAAAACGCTATTGTTAAAGGATAACGTTTGGCTACGAGTAGAGCGTGAGAGCGATAACCTGCGTTACCTCCCTTTACTGTTCGAGCGGGAGCGAGAACTCCTGCGTCAGTTTCAGCACTAGCGATCGATAGTTCTCGGCGATTACACCTCGAACGATAAGGGCGACGACCGTGGACCCATTACTGTTCGAACGCAGTGAGAACTATCACGTCAGTGCAAAAACCCACGGTCTTTAGTTCTCGGTGGGTACACCCCGCACGGTAAAAACACGTCTCGCTTCGTACGGCGAATTATTTGTTTTCGGGGCTTACACGCTATATAATAAAGATATGAGCAAAGTATTATTAACGGGCGGAGCCGGTTTTATTGGTAGTCACATTGCCGATGCCTATGTTGAGGCGGGGCACAAAGTGGTAGTGGTCGACGATTTATCGGTGGGGAAAAAAGAAAATATCAATAAAAAGGCAAAATTTTATAAAGTAGATTTACGCAACAAACGCCAAATAAAAAAGATTTTTGCACAAGAAAAACCGGAGATCGTTAATCACCAGGCAGCACAAAAAAGCGTAAACTATTCTGTAAAAGATCCGCTCTACGATGCCGACATTAACATTATTGGCTTTTTGAATTTAATGGAGGCGGCAAAAGAAAGTGGAGTTAAAAAATGTATTTTTGCCTCAACTGGTGGTGCTATTTACGGCGATACAAAAAAGTTTCCTACCTCAGAAGACGAACTACCTCTTCCGGCTTCGCCCTATGGTATTACTAAGCTTTGTAGTGAAAATTATTTGCGCTTTTACTTTACTAGTGCAAATATTAAACCCGTTGTGTTGCGTTACGCCAATGTTTATGGTCCCAGACAAGATCCTCTTGGCGAAGCGGGAGTAATTGCTATTTTTTCCCGCTTAATTTTGGCACACAAGCCAGTAACAGTGTTTGGCAGTGGCAAGCAAACGCGTGATTATGTTTTCGTTGCCGATATCGCCAGCGCCTCACTTTTAGCTCTTAACTACGAGGCGAAAAATTTTGAAGAGGCGGTTTTTAATATTGGCACCGGCAAAGAAACTAATTTACTACAGATTATAGGCTACATCGAAGAAGCATGTGGAAAAAAAGCGCAGGTTACCTATGCCCCCGCGCGCCAGGGTGATATCGAGCGCTCGGCGGTAGATGCCCAAAAGGCGCAAAAAATGCTTGATTGGCACCCCCAGGTTTCGCTGGCGGAGGGTATTAAAAAAACTGTTTATAACCTGTAGCAAATAGAACAACTGTTTGAGTATGAAAAAAAACATTTTTTTGTTAGTGGACGGTAATGCCATTGTCCATCGGGCGTTCCATGCTCTTCCTACAACGCTTACCGATAAAAAAGGGCGTCCCACTAATGCAGTTTTTGGCTTTGCTCGTATTTTAATAGCCTCTATTAAACAATTTGCCCCCACCAATATTGCCATTGCCTTCGACGTGGCAGGACCAACTTTTCGCGATGAGCTTTTTGCCCAATACAAAGCAACCAGGGTAAAGGCGCCACAAGAGCTTTATGATCAAATTCCCGTGGTGCATAAGATGCTCGATGCTTTAAGTATTCCCCATTTTGGCATTACTGGTGTAGAGGCCGATGATATCATCGGTACGCTCGCGCACCATATTGTAAAAAATGTAAAAAATGGGGAAGTAATAATATTAACTGGCGATGGAGATACTTTGCAGTTAGTTAGCGGGCAGGTAAAGGTAGCTATGCCACAAAGAGGTGTACAGCCTCCGCAAGTATATGCTCGCGTAACGGTAGAGGGAAAAATAGGTCTTCCACCAGAAAACATTGTCGATTACAAGGCGTTAGCGGGCGATAGCTCCGATAACATCCCTGGTGTAAAGGGTGTGGGGCCAAAAACCGCAGTTAGCTTAATTAAGAGATATCGTACACTCAAGGGCGTCTATCAAAACATCGAAACGGTAACGCCAGATACTCTAAAGAGCAAGTTGATTGCCGGCAAAGAAAATGCCTTTTTGAGCCAAAAACTGGCGACCATTAAAAAAGATGTAAAGCTTAATTTTAAGTTGGGTGATACTAAGGTTGGCGATTATAGCTACGAAGAGGCGGAGCAGTTTTTTTCTAAACTTAATATGCGCTCTATAATCAATATTTTGCCCAAAAGTGCACGCCAAAATGGCGACCAAGTAGCCCTCTTTTAAAAAAGAGCCCCCGCGAAAGGAAGTGTTTCGCGGGGGGGAAGTGCCGGTAGAATTAGCGAAGTAGGGCATCGAGGGTGCGCCAGATGCTCGCTCCTCCTGCAACTGGCTTTTGCACCTGGAGGCTGTTCTCAAGCCATACCTTGAGGAGCCAAGGCAGGTTGAGGTCGTTACCCAGTGGCGGTGGCAGTCCTATGCGTAACCTACCGATGCGTCGCACCGCCTCGGCGGGAGTTACGTCCAGACGTTCGGCAAGTGCGCTGGCAAGGACGGACACGTCCAAGTTCGACAATTTTTTCACCTCCAATCTTTTTTATGGCTGTGCGGTACTTTCTTCGATAGAAATTGTTTTGTGGCGGCTTGTGTAACCATTGATGATTCTTACGGCGTTGCCTGGCACCTTGAATTCCTGTGCGAGCATCGCTACAAGTGCCATGTTTGCTTGTCCACGCACCGGTAGCGCTTTGACCCAAGCGCGGTACTGACCATCTTCTTGGCGAACGATTTTGTCGTGCTTGGCGGCAGGGGTAACATGAACACGAATAATCATAGCTGTATGATAGCCTTAATTGTTTTACAGGGCAAGCTCCATCATTTTATCGTTCGAGGCGTAATCGCCGAGAACTCCCGACCGGTGGGATGTGGCAAGCTCCCAGCCGTCGTTTTTTATCGTTCGAGAGAATTGCGCGTAGCGCCATCTCGAGAACTACTAGACGCTAGTACTGGAACTGATGTGGTAGTTCTCATCATTCCGCCTACGGCGGATACTCTTCGAACAGTAAAAAGTTCTCGCTTCCGCTCGAACAGTAAAGTGTGCCACGACCGCCACTCTTACCGTTCGAGGGCTACTGCCCGAGAACTCCCAGCCGTTGATACTGCACCTTACGAGGTAGCCCGCCCCGCCTTTTTAGGCGGGGTTTTCGCTTCCGCTCGAACGGTAACCATAAAAGGCGCAAATAGATGTTTTACCTTAAAAACAAAATCCAAAGCTTAAAATGGCAAAAAATGCCCCGCGAGGCGCGTAGGCCTCGCGGGGGAAAAGTGAAAGAAAGGCTAGTACCAGCAACTCCTCTCCCTAGAGAGCCGTCGGCAGACAGGCGAAGCGGTGTTACCCCGCTCTGGCCTGAGGAGCTTGGCCAGATACTCGCGGATTACGTCGAGCATCTCTGGGTCTCTGGTGCTGCGCATCTTGCTGTGCAGGCACCGTTGTAGCTCCTGCCGCTCTCCTCTGGTGCGCGCCTCAACCGCCTCAATTGCCCTCCTGAGGCGCCGTGCGTTAGTGGCGCGCTCCACTCGCCTCAAGTTACCTCTTCGGTTGCTAGCCAATAGCAACCCTCCTCTCAATAAAAATATGGTAATATAAAACTGTGATTAAATCAAGGGTAATCGGCACACAATTTAGAGCAAAAGGGATTGGTCGTTTTGCAAGCATCGCCTTCGAGCTTTTAAGGTGGCTTATTCTTGGGGGGCTTGCACTTTTTCTTATACACTTTTTTCTTTTTACGGTGTTTATCGTTTCGGGAGAGAGTATGGAGCCCAACTTTCACGACCGTGAAGTGGTTATTATTAACCGTTTCAATTTATTTACCGGTAATTTTAAGCGTGGCGACCCTATGGTGCTAAAATTCCCTGGCGACCCTGACAGAGTCAAATATATTAAGCGCCTTATTGGGTTACCGGGGGATTATGTAGAAATAAAAAACAATAGCATTTACATCAATAATAAACCGTTAACGGAAAGTTATATCCCTCCTTCTTTTAGTACAGAGGCAACATCGGCGGTTAGCACCTGGCAGCTAAGGGAGGGAGAGTATTTTTTAATCGGCGATAACAGGGGCAATTCCAGTGATTCCAGGGCGTGGGGAGTGGCACGTAAAAGCGATATGACCGGCCCAGTCAAGTTAATTCTTATGCCAAGGTTTGAGTTCGTTACTACGCCACCTTACTAGGCCTGTTTAATGCTTAGGCCGATGCGCCCTCTTTCGGCGTCAACAGTCACGACTTTTACTTTTACTTTTTGTCCTACCTTTAGTGCGTCGCTTACTTTAGCAATTCGCTCGTTAGCAATTTCAGAAATGTGTACCATGCCATCTTTGTTAGGAAGAATTTGTACTATTGCGCCGATTTCCTTACCAGTGTTACGATCTTTTTGAATATTAACCACTTTTCCTTCGTACACTTCACCTACGGCAACCTGTTTTGTATCGGCGGCAATAATATCGATGGCTTTTTGCGCGGCTTGCGCGTCGGCGGAGCTAACAAGAACGGTGCCATCTTCTTCGATATCGATGCTAAGAATCTCTTTCCCTCCGCAGGCTTCAATAATGCCGTTAATATGTTTGCCACCTGGACCGATGAGTTCACCAATTTTGCTAGGATCGATTTTTACGCTTTCAATACGAGGGGCAAACTGGGAAAGAGAAGGGCGTGGTGTGGCGATAACGGCAAGCATTTTATCCAAAATAAAAAGGCGTCCTACTTTTGCTTTTTCTAGTGTTTGGCGAATAATCTCAAAACTTAAACCTTGCAATTTAATATCAAGCTGGATAGCGGTTATTCCATCGCGCGTGCCCGCAATTTTAAAGTCCATATCACCGCCAAAATCTTCAATTCCCTGAAGGTCGGTTAAGATGCGAAACTGCTCTTTAGCGCCGGTAACAAGACCCATTGCAATACCGGAAACAGGTTTTTTGATAGGAACACCGGCGTCCATCAGGGCAAGGGTGGAACCGCAAGTCGCTGCCATAGAGCTAGAGCCATTAGAGGATAAAATTTCACTTACAAGGCGAATGGTGTAAGGAAAATCGTCGCTGGGAGGCAAAACCGGTATGAGAGCGCGCTCTGCTAGTGCGCCGTGCCCCACCTCGCGGCGGGAAGCACCACGCAGGAGACGCACCTCACCTACAGAAAACGGAGGAAAGTTGTAGTGGTGCATATATCTTTTTGTGTCTTCACGCTCCATAGTGTCGATATGCTGTTCTTCGCCCGGGGCACCGAGTGTCGCGATGGTAAGGGCTTGGGTCTGACCACGGGTAAAAAGAGCAGAACCATGCGTACGCGGAAGTAAACCTACCTCTATGGAAAGAGGGCGTACTTCGTCGTCGTGCCGCCCATCGGGGCGCGTGCCATCTTCTAAAATAAGCTCACGCACTTTTTCTTGCATTAAGGTGTCAAAGGCGCTAGAAATTTCATTTTGTTTGTAGTCGCCTTCGAGTGTAGTTTTTGCTTTACTAAGGAGTTCGTCGATTTTTTGTTCACGCCCTTCTTTTTCGACAATTTTTACCGCCTCTTTAACATCGGCCCCGACCAGACTAACAACGGCAGAAAAAACCTCACTAACCGCGCTATCTGCTTGAATTTTATTACTGTTGTAGAAGTTATGCTGAACCTCGATGGCGGGTTGCATCATTTTATGGCCAAATTCAATGGCGCTAAATACCTTTTCTTCTGGTACCTCGTTAGCACCTGCCTCGATCATCATTACTTTTTCTGCAGTCCCCGCGACCACCAGTTCAAGAGAAGATTCTCTGAGTTGGTCGCGAGTGGGGTTAACAACGAATTCATTGTTAATAAGGCCAACGCGTACGGCGGCGACGGGACCGGCAAAGGGGGCGCTGGTTTGGTTAATGGCGGCACTCGCGGCGATGATGGCGGGAATATCGGGGTCGTTTTGCCCATCGTAAGAAAGAACGGTTACTATTACCTGTATGTCATGGTGGAAGTTTTTGGGAAAAAGAGGGCGGATGGGGCGGTCAATCAAGCGACTTGCCAAGACTGCGTCATCGGAGGGGCGCCCTTCGCGCTTAATAAAACGACTTCCAGAGATTTTGCCTGCCGCGTAAAACTTTTCCTCGTAGTCAACGAGCAAGGGGAGGTAGTCGGCAGTTTCGTTGGGTTCAGAGGCAACAACGCAGGTGGCAAGAACAACTGTGTCGCCAAGCCTAACGGTAACGGCGCCATCGGCAAGACCGGCGTAACGACCTGATTCAAGGATTAGTTTTTTGCCCCCCAGCTCTGTTTTATGGACTGTGATAGTACTTGCACTGTCTGGTTTCCCTCCTATTTCGACGGTTTCTTGTGCTACGAGACGTTCTTCTTCGAGGGGTTGAATAGGGTTGAGTGGATTGTTTTGGGTAGTGTCCATAAAGCTCTTTTCTTCTTATTTATAACAAGGATATCATACCGTAAATAGAATGAGGTGTAAAGCGCGTGGTGCCTGCCTTGAAAGGGGTGCCACGGTCGCCATTTTTTATTGTTCGAGGGCTACTGCCCGAGAACTTCTGACCGCTAGTATCAAGTCTCGCGTTGTAGTTCTCGCTCCCGCTCGAACAGTAACAGGATTATCGTTCGAGGTGTACTCACCGAGAACTAAAGACCGTAAGTTTTATTGTTCGAGAGAATTGCGCGTAGCGTCATCTCGAGAACTACCTGTCGTCATTTTTTATTGTTCGAGGGCTACTGCCCGAGAACTCCTGACCGCTAGTA